>OAWN01000044.1_pt1 | contig 111726 bp, 108 predicted proteins | sample 1476801 | NCBI WGS metagenome assembly OAWN01 (sample SAMEA2580214, study PRJEB22360) | human gut metagenome | biome: human gut; feature: human-associated habitat; material: faeces | place: Denmark | collected 2008/2010 | reverse complement strand
GTCCAACGACCATTGGATGTTGAATCTCAAATGCCCGGTCTTCTCGACGCCCTCCACGGGAACGTATTTTCACTGTGTTTCACGGAAGTCTCAGACTTTCAGGAACGCATGGAAGTGGTGTTATCGGTGGTTTAGGCGACCGGTTCCACCCACCTTCATCAAGGCTGATTACACTGGGAGAACATTCCACCTTACGGGTCCTGCATCGCAGATGCCTGTCAAAAGATAGTCTCGGGTTGAGAGCTAAAATTCACTGACACCCCATAAATTTGACTATGAGATACGCTAGAAACCCTCATTTTTCCCCTATGACATCATTCATTTCGGATATTAATAGGGTTACCACTGGCCTATCGCCATCAGTCCGTCCAATTTCTTTCATCACGCACTTTCAATGGCATGCCCATATATCAGAAAGACTGATCCGACAACTTCAGGAGCATGGCATCCCCCCCACCGCTCGCGCCGATTTCGACCACCGTTTCAGCAGAGGAAACAGAATAAGACCACACAACGGGATTGTAAACTGAGTCCCGTTTGTCGGACGTTGCTTATTAGCGATACAGGATTCAGGCCTGCGAGAAACATACTCCGGATTCCTCCTAGGGGCGCGCCCTTCAAGCCGTTTTCAACGGCCCGTAGCCCAACGACCGATATAGTCGGCTTCGAGTTCCGCCACGAGACCCATCGAAACAGCGCCATACATTATTCATGACGAGAAAATCCACATCGAAGCATCCGTGGGCACACCCTCCATGATGCTTTAGAACGGGGTACGAAGCACCCGTCGAAGAGTCGAGGCCAAAGCGTATAAGAGTTCGAAAATCATCGAGCTATGTCTTTGTCTTTCTGAAGATGCGCATGCAAAGCTGAACGCACCCAAGTCAATACAGGCGATTCTCAAAGCTTAATTCTTCCAGCTTTCCAGGATACTGCTCGCCTGATCAGCAGTAACAAGGACGGGGTCAAGCTGGTCTACAGCATTGATGTTTCTGAGCGCAAAGGTATAGGCAGCATGGCATAGCTGCTGATTGCGATTCCCACTGGTTTTACGCCACAGCACACCCTTTGAGATATATGCATCGATTACATCCAGATAGTCATCTGGCTTGAAAAGTTTCCTAGCCGCCTGAACGCCAACGGAATAACTACCGTCATCCAACTTTGTCACCAACACTGCCACGGAAAGGAATACAAACTGATCTTCGTCGGCATACCTACGGAGAGAGCGCAGTACTTCAACCAAACTATCCGTTTCATTTTCGAATAACTGCCCCAGCATCGCCATTGTCAGTCGCAACTCGTAGAAGTCCAAATGGACCGGCAACGATTCACAGTCGCCTCGTACCCGGTTTCTGATGAGGAACAAAATCCGCTCCCTGAATCGTTCATTCCACCCTTTCCAATTAATCTTATCCAATTCAGAAATCAGCGGACATCTATAACCTAAATACGGCTCAACATCCACATCCCAGATTTCAGATAACTTATTCCGTCGCCAAGTCTCTTCCTCCTGTATCGGTAAGGATCGTAGACCGCATAGTACAGCCAGATAAATGTTTGCCGGAAACGCACCTTCTTCCTCGCTGTAAAGACATTCTTCTAAAAGTTTTTCAATGTCAATCGAAACATATCTTCTTCCACATACCGCGCCAAACAGACTCAAAGGGTAATAATAAAAAGATTTTTTTCTACATTCTGTTTTGCCTGAAAACCAACTGAAAAAATTTTTCAGATAGAAACGAAGTAGCATGCACATTCTTTTTGTGCCGTTTTGCGTATCCTCACATAGATATCGTTCGAGCTTCCCTCGTAGTTTCGGAGAATAAGCAACCTGCAGCAGATCAGCATTTATCTGAACCATATCAAGATTCGTCACACAAAGGAATTGCTTGTACCATTGTTCCGAAATCTCTTCTATTGATTGGACCAGCCGGAAATATACATCAAAATAATTATTTTACCTATTGATCGATATGAATCCGGAACATCATCCATAAAGCTTAAACCATTTTGTTCGTTAAATGCTTTATACGCAACAGGAAACAGTACACCAATTATTTTTTCCAATTAAAAACATCATTGCTAAAATGATTTGTTTCATCGACAGACTCAGCAACCTGTTTAAGGTTATTGACTTGTTCAGAATCATGTAAACTGACACCATCTAATGGTTCTGAATCAACTAGTAAATCACGGTTTTCTTTTATCCATTGGTACAGTTCCGGGCAAAATATTCGCAATGCTGTAATACCTGCCAAATCCAGTGACTCGACGTCATCTCCAAGTGTCCCATAATACAGAAGAAAATCATTTAGAAACCGAACTACATCGCGCTTGCCTTGAATAAACAGGCAAATGCATTGCTCAAAGATATCCAATTCCCTGCCCGTTAACCAATTATTCTGTTTTCTTTGTCCAACACGCAGAATCTCTTTCCTAAGCATATTACGCAAATCGCCAAGAGAGGGATCTGGAATCGCTACAGGCACCTGTATGATTTTCTCAAGAAATTCTGCACCATGGCCATGGCTCGGCTTATTCAGAGCCTCTGCAATAAACGTTTTGTCATAGAACAAGACATACGTAACACATGGAAGGTCTCCTACCGCTTTCACGGCTTGCATAAGTGACGCTACTTCATCGTCCAAGAGACGATCCAGATCATCGATGAAGACGATGATCTTGTCCGTTTGAGATTGTAACTCACGTTTCAAAGCGATTCTTGTCTGGCGCAGATTATTGACTGCACTCGCTTCAATATCCGATGACTCCTCCGATGACAGATCTTCCGACAGATTCTAAAAACCCCAAGAGATGAATGCTATGGAAATACTGACCCCAATAGGTAAGGGCAAAACTCCTAATATATCGAGAATCAGCTGGAACACGGAGAAGAGCGCCTTACTCTTACGACGGCTGAGACGTATCCATGACTTTTGATACCACTTTAGTCTAGGAGAGAATCCTTCCGATATTTCGGAGAACAGTGCGGATACTATTTCGCCAGATCTGGAATACATCCAAGCATCGAATTCGATGATGGGAGTCCTGCGATTTGGAAGGTGCATCTGCTGTTGTAGACGTTCGACGAGCATGTTTTTGACGGAGGTTTTGCTACTACCCCACTCCCCTTCGACGCCGACCACCAAACCGTCTGAGTCGTCGCCGGTCACAATAGCGTAGGCAAGATTTTCGATATACCGCTCTCTGCCATACTCATCTTCACTAACATGCCGTATGGGTTTATCTGCAGTGAACATCGTTCTCGCCACCTTGAAAACATGAAATTTTAAAATGCGTTCAGCGCCCAGAGTCTCCATCTTACTCTGGTTACGGATAGCAACACATTGATAGCCAGAAACCCCAAGACACACTACTGCCTGAATTATCCCGTCAATCTCTACGTTTGCTTTTCTCATTTATCCTTCAAAGGATGATTGCATAAGTGCCATCAAATAAACATAAACCGTCGGGACGTGCAAGCAGCCTCTGCACAAGCATGGATGCACTCAGCAAAACCGATGTTTAGCAACGTGCAGGGATGTCACAACAATCTACTAAACAGATCAGTGAATTGTCACCATAACTCATCATAAATACCCCCTACGTTGGAATCTCACTCAGGAGAACGGACTGGGAGAGAATCATGAATGAGAACAATTAAAACATGGAAAGCAATGGCACGCGTGTCAGGCATGCAAGTCCGATTCATTTCCAAATCCCAGATCCAGATAAGGTGTCACAGGTGAGAAAACAACCATGGAACTACCTATATCTTTATCGGCAATCGTTCGCGATTCTACAGATTCTCGGCATTCTACTCGCAATTTGCACAACTTGCACCCTGCCTGGTTTCATCCGTAAGATACGATTCTCCATTACGGTTGACAGGCGACGTGGTCACTGACTCAGACTGTTATGGAACGGGCATCTATCCAATGAGCATTTGTCACAACTCTCAAATGGCAAGTTAGTCGACGCGCAAAGACTAATGAGAAGCAATAAACCAAGTAATCCGAGAAAGTGACGAGGTCATGTTAGAGAAGGGGTAGTATCATTGCCCTATGATTATCTAATATTATCTAACATAGGTCAACAAAAAATTGAATCTATTTCGGATAATTCAATACGACGAGTTTCAACATGCTCTTTTATTATCAATTCATTACATCCTATTTTCATAGCAAGCCGATATCTCAGAACAAACTTAGTTTCGTATAACAACTCTCCTTTTTTCTGCTCCGACATCTGAACGTGATCGCCATGTTTAATTCCATTATAGGCATCGGCAACACCCTTAGCCCAATTAGCTCTCTCTTGGGAATGGAGTATCACCACTCCTCATAGATCATCAAGTAGCCAATCAACATACTTTTGAAAAGTGGCTTTCTTCTTAGATAAAGAAAATTCAAGATTCTCAATGACAACACCGCAAAGAAGTATCTGGATTTCAGGAGTTAAATAATCTTCGTTTTCAAATAGATTAATCATTGGATACATCGCCGAAGAATAGTCTTCCAGTAAATGGAACCATTTTATAACTCCTTTATCTCTATTATCTGAAAAAGTAAAAACGTTCCGGCGTCCAGCATCTTTTTGTTCTAAATATTTCTTTGAACCAAACTCATATGCAAGCACCCTCCTCTAGTTATGATATCTGGTCTTCTTGTCCGGCAAAAGAGCTAAATCATGTAAATGAGAAACTTCGATTAGCACTGAAGTAATACGTCTTGAACAGGCCAACTCGACGAGAGCAATAAAAGCACGTTGTATACGTAAATGCTCATCAACAGATAGCTGCTCATTTGAATGCACCTCAAAATAGTTTCTTTGCCTGACGTTAACCGTGGCAGGTTTTGCATGAGCATTCGCATCCGTATGAATAAGAATATCTGCAGACAATGTTTCTAGATTCCACGGCAGCTTTCCAATTTTAATATAGGTGTCACGATATATTTCAATCCTCGCAAGGGGATCTTCTTTATTCTTGGAATCTAAAAATCGAAGAGCGTGATTTCGCCCGTAAAGCCAATCATCCATCTCTGAGCAAGAAATACGCGAATAAGTAACTTCCCCATATCCTTTTCTAGGAAGGCTCAATTGAGAGCAAGGCAAAATGATGATATGACGAACCTCGATAGTTTTCTTAGACGCAATCGGCCCAGAAGCAAATGGGACATACTGTCGTTGTTTCACACTACAGCCAAGCAACAGATAACCAGAACCAGTTGCTCCATCAATCAAACGTAATGTTTCCGGAAACGGTTTGAATTTCAGTGTCCCAAGAGCAATTCCACCATCTCCTAGATATTGATATGACTCAGGTAACAACTCTCCGAGCCTATAATCTTCAATGGATTCGTTAGCCTTCGTCGGTTCAAGTAGCTCAAGTTCGAAAGTCCCGCCTATCTCCTGCAGTATTCCACTCCCGAGATATTCTTTGCCCATAAAAACCAAGCTATGTATGACAGACCCCAGACACATGTTTTAATTGTACCTGCTGCGGCGGATAGAGGTTAAGGACGTTTCTTACACATTTTCAGGTTCTGAGACTGACGCAAAAGCACGGTGCGTGTCTAGTATATGATTCTCAGCTACCAGACACACAAGAACAATTGCAATCGGGAAGCGGGATATGTGACTATTCTCGAACAAAATACGACAAATTCCCGCATGTTCGTTCGAGACTAGGCTCGACCGTCTCCATCTCCAAAAAACGACCGAAGCCTCGATGCAATACCGGCACTACTGCAGTACGATTCCATGAATTCTAGAAGGAACCGTTTGGACAACTCGCTAAATTCCCCATTGTAGTTGTCTATACTCAAATAAACGGCGCTCATCACCAAAGCTTAGACGGCATGATCGTTCTCATAGTGGACACTGCCGCCGGTGGAAAACGACATCGGAGGAAGAGAGGCACCGGCGCCGTAAGGTTCCCGATGGGTTCCTGGGTGCTAGCAACCAACGCATGTTCCTCGGGGACGATGCGTATTCGATGGAATATCGAGCTGTTCAGGAAGGAAGTTTTGGCCCATGCGCGGATGGACGAGCATCTTGGCGTATTGCGGACGACCTTGGTCGGGTACGCAGCCCACTACTGCTCGCCGCTCCCTCCGGTAAACGGGGTGTTCCCTGGCTACGGGGGCAAATACGCACGCGGAGCTGACGAATGTCTCGAGCCCGACCGGCGCATGCGCGGGTTACTCGTCGACGAGTGCGGTTTTGAAGGCGTTTATCCGTCCGTGTGGCAGTCCGGCAATGGTGGGCGGCTCGACACAGGGCAGCGCTGAGGAATTTAACGGGTCGGAATGGGTACCCGGCTCCGTACAGACCGATTTTAGCCAAGGCAAGATCGTGTCGCGAGCACAAAACGGAGCGCATCCCCTCATGGTCTCTGGACGTGGTACATGAGGCCGCGCTGTTGGACGGGACGCAGGTGTGACGCAATCTGCTCAATACTCAAGAACGAAACCATCTGCAAATCCGAGTGCAAGGACATGTCCAAGGCCGCCTGATGCCCCGGCGGCAGTCATCGGACGACATCCGTCCAAGGTGTAAGCATGCCTTGAAAAGACAATCAAACAAGATATCTACTCGAACGGGTTGGCAAAACCATAGGGACATCCCTCAACCGGAGCGATCACAGACCGTGACCGTTTACATCCGTGTTTATTTTATTAGCCAGAATGGAGTGACGACCATCCTGACCACAATGAAAGGAGTTAGTTATGCCTTCGGTTACCCAGCGAATCAAGCAGATCAAACAACCCCGTGGCGGCTACATCAACCCGCGTACGCTCACCATTGTCGAGATGAACGATGAGCCGCTCCATCACATCAAGGAGAACGTGAGCGCAGGTGTGGTCGGCATGGTCGTTGACTATATGACCCGCGTCATGACGGGCACACCGGTCGAGGAGGCATTCCTCGTCTCGTTCCTCGGCGCAAAACTCATCAAACGTATTCCCGAGGCTGCTAGATTCGCGCAGCGTATCATGGGTCTTGATGACGAATCCATCACATGGGCATGCCGCCTTGCGAACTTCGATGCCGTGTATCGTGCCGGCTGCGGTCTACCCGGATGCCCATACCCGCTGCCCGAGCCGGAGACGATCAGCCCGGACGTCGATACTTGCGACAACATCCGCATCATGGTCCAGAGAGGCCTCGCCTTCTTCAAGGAGTACGGTCCAGTCGTCGCTGACGGCATCACGTTCAAAGGCGGTTACACCGGCATCGTGGACACCGGCGACGGTGATTTCTTGACCCAGGACACGGTTTGGGACTTTAAAACCAACAAGACGAAGCCGAGCAAGGACCATACGTTGCAGATTTGCATGTACTGGCTCATGGGCCTTCATTCCATCCACGCCAAGCAATACGAGAACGTGAGCCGTCTTGGCCTCTTCAATCCGCGCCGTGGTGAGGTCTCGACTATCGGCGTGGCCGATCTCGATAAGCCCATGCTCCATGAAATCGAGACGCTGGTCATTGGCTATGATCCTACCGAGACAATCTTCTGAACACGTCAAACCATGCAAATCCGTGCGCGCGGAAACGAAACGGATTACCTCACACGCGACCTCTTGCCCGCCTCCAACGTGGAGCATGTACACAACCTCGTCACGGCAGTTGACCGCCGGCGACATGTATGTCATTGGACTCCGAAAGATGAAGCATCCTGATTTCTTATGAAGTTTCTGATGCATCCGTACGTGAGACAACGGACGCGAGGCGACGCAAAAAGCAATTCGCTCCCCAGACGACTCTTTCCAACAAAACTAAACATCTTAAAATTCAAACAATTGCTTGGCATCCCGCGACATCCTCACATCATTAACCCGTTCAAGGAGGACCACTATGATTCCCCTTTCCACAGATAGTCGCTACACTCAAGGTTGTAAGTACGGTACTCATGGGCCGGCAAAAGCACGGTTCGGCTCGACTCATACAAGACGGATATCATGGCTGCCATCGCGGCCAGTCCTACATCTCCCAGATCGAAAACGGACAGAAGCAACTCGTTTCTCTCCTTACCGACTATGCACAGGAGGTCGGAGCACAAATCAAGTACGTCGTCGACCCCGCGGAGAAGAAGCCAAAAGGTAATCGGCTTCACGTCATTGGGCAAGTCACAAGCCAGGCAAAGGCATTCGTAAAATGGCAGAACGGGGATTACTCATCCGAAGATGCTTCCATTCAAATGGAACCACCACATGGCGACACCCCATCAGAAATACCGTACGCGCTCTCCAGCGGCACGGCCGTATATCAGGGAAGACTGATCCGGCAACTTCAGGAACATGGCATCCTCTCCGCACCGCTCACGCCGATTTCAGCCACCGTTTCAACAGAGAAAATAGAATAAACCATGTAAAAAAAAGTTTGGTGCAAATGCATTGGGATTAATTCCTCCTTTTGGAAAAAGACCTTATTACGATTGCTGAGACCATTGATCTTTGCAAAGACAACAATAATGCCTATGGTCCTCGCATAACGCAGCTTATTCTTTCGGCCGGCAGTGAGCTTGTGTTGCTCTCAAGAGCCTTGCGACGGTTGTAAGCTCGAATTCTGAAGCCGTCTCGAAAAGACAGGCAAATATGGGTGACTATAGAAAAGTAATTGACGAAAAGCCTTGAAGCAATTTTCTACGGAACAGGTGAAAATCTTGCGATCTGAAATTCGCTTAGCTTCATGGAGTTACCTTAAGGATGGCGCTGAGAATACACTTCCTTGGTGGAAAGCCTACAACGAAATTAAACACCACAGAGCGGAATGCTATTCGAAAGGGACCTTGGAGGTAGCACTGAATTTGATTGCAGCGCTATTCATCGTTGACGCTTATATTGCTGAAGCGTCACTCGAGACAACTGGACTCACTCAAATTATCGATTGGGACCATCATCATATGCATATGCCTCAGCTTGGTCGCTATTACGCAGCCGAATAATCATCTACGTCAAAAATCATTGTGGGCAGCTGCCCTCGGTAGGATAACGCCCGAACCCTTGCACACTTTTAGATTCCAAGACCGACAAGAGAGACATGGTCCGTATTCCACGCGTGATTCCTAGGTGCCATTAAAAATCACATCTGCTATGCATGTCAGCTTGATGAGCAACCGCACCCCGAACTGTTATTGCCATAGGGCGCTGAGAGCCAAATCGAAGATCATCGATTCCGGGCGACGCTCCGGTTCGAGGAACATGCTCATATACAGCGGAAGGTAGGTAATCCGACCATCCTGCCGAATGTTGCCATTGCTCTCCAATGGTGGAACCGGCTCCTTGACGTTGTAATAGGGCAAGGCCACACCGGCATCCGCCAACCATAGGAAGCTGCTGGCATAACGATTCTGCCGAGCATTTTTAGAAAGATCCGCAAGCACGAATCGACGATTCTTGTCATCGAGTTGGGACGGAATAGCATCAAAAATCGACCGAATCTTCGTCCTATCCTTATCATCCGCATATTTGGCAATGTCAAGACGGTACAAAACCAGCAGGTCGGACTGCAAGGCGATTACCTGCGCAATATCGTGGTCCACATACCTTTGGATCACATCAGGCATACTGCCCACCACAACATACGCCTGAAACAGACGCATCATGGTGTCATGCACCGAATCGCTGACGGGTTCGTTCCCAGTGAAGCGGTCTCGAAGCATATCAATGGTCGATTCCTGCACACCATTGGCCAAACAGAATTCCTCGAAGTCCAATGGGTACATGCGTAGTTGCTCTTCAAATCCCAACGGAATCCATATCGACCAATATATCGACTGCCACGTTTTCCGTAACGATTTACACGGTTTTTAGGTGGCTTGCCGTCACGTTTTACGAGAATGGCCGCCGTTGAGGTGCTTGCATCTAGCGTTTTGACCGTCGTTCCCGGGTTCGGATACGCTTGTTCGTATTCAATGAGAAAATAAAACGCACCTCTGACCGTTAGACCATTTTTATCTAACAGTCAGAGGTGCGATCTGTCATCCGAAGCTTTCCCCTATATGAAGGTAAAAGCAACCAGATTACTTATTTTCGCGTCGCCTCATGAAGTATGCGATACCCCCTGCAAGTGTTGCCACGACTACCAGCACCGCCAGCACGACACCCGGCACGATCAGGCTCGAGCCCGTCGCCGCCATGGTCTTCTTCACCGGCTTGTCCGGAGTCGACTTCGAAGGCGTCGCCGGCTTCTCAGGGGTCGGATTGACGGTGTTGGTCACCGTGAAGCCCGATGCCATGTCACCCGTGACCTCGCCCGTATAGCCATCGACAGCACCGATCTCCTTGACCGTGTAGGCAACCGACTTACCGGACTTTTTCTGGTATAGGCCGGTCCATGTGTTCGCCCAATGGTTCGCCTCGGACAATTCGACCGGTGCACCTTGGGCGGCACCATCCGCATACAACTGCACCTTCACCGACTTCGGACGCTTATGCTCCTTGTCATTCGAATCCTTCCAGACCTTGGACACAGACACCGACGTCTTGCCCGGCGTATACGAATTGGTCAGATCAAAGCCATCGACCTTGGTCGCATAGTCCTTGACCGCGTCCTCGCTGACCGTGTAGTCATACAGATGGCCATCGCCGTAATCGAACTTGGGCAGGTTCTCGAACGCATACGCCCACGAACCATCCGAACCGGCCGACACCTGGACGGAATCAACCTTCACGCCGTCACGCAACAGGTTGACCCTGATCGAACCCGGACGCACGCCGTCACGGTCGCCGTCATCATCCCAGGTCTTCGTGCCGGCCACACGCGTGGTCTGCACATTCGTGTTGGTCACCGTGAAGCCACACTTCATATCACCAGTGACCTCACCCTTATAACCATCAACCGAATCCTCCGAAACGGTGTAGGAAATCTTTTGACCGTTGGCATTGTACTCACGCAGGTCCGTAAAAGTACCCTTCCAACCACTGTCCTCATTTAACACCAGAGACTTGCCGGTGTCCACACCATCAGCCAGCAAGTGCACGCTCACCGAACCACTCCGAGGACCAACCCACTTCTTAACGACCTTGACTTTAGTGGTGATAGGCTTGTCGGTCACTGTCTGAATGGCACCATCCTTGGAGGAGGTGACTGTGAGCGTGTATTCCTTATCATTCAGCTTGTAACCAGTAGGGGCGACCTTTTCCTTGACCTTATAGGTGCCCTGTTCAAGGGTTCCAGAAGTGACGGTACCATCTGCACCGGTGGTCAATTCGAAAGTACTACCATCAGGTTTGGTAACGGTGAATACCGCGTTGGCAAGCTTGACGTTCTCATTACCTTCTTCGACCTTGATGAGCTTAATTTTGTTCGCTAAGTCTCCATCGCCGGTGCCGCCCGATTCGGCTGAACGATAAGAGGACTCATACGACTTCGTATCTTCGTAAGAGGTCAGCACCAGCTTGTTTTTCAATGTTTTACCTAGCGTGTAAGTCGATTGGTATGTGAGGTGGTATTGATCGCCATTCACATCGCCCAGGTTCAAGGTGAAGGAGTTACCACTGATGGTAAGTTTAGAGTCGATATTCACCGTTTCAAGAACGCGAGAAACGTCGCCATACTTGTTGAAAACGACCTTCTGCAGCTCGAAACTTCCAAGAATATAGGATTGGGTCGGATCATCCAGAGTATCGGATATTACGACATTGTGGAGGGTGGACTTCATGTGGTTGATACGCGCATACCATTGTGCGTTATTAGGCTTCCCATCCACTTCGCCAGCCCATTTATTGAGAACCTCATGTTCAATTTCGTGAGGGCCTACAACTGTAACTTCACCAGACTTATAGGTCGAACCTATCTGAACGGTAAAAGTATTCTTTTCGTTAAGGACAACTTTTTTGGTGTTGAATTTGGCAACCAGATACATGGTGCCTTTTACATTGTATTTATTTTCCACTGTTTTAGTGAAAGTGGCACGAACGGTACCACCATTCTCGTCAGCTCCCGGAGTCACATGCGCCTTGGCTACCACGTTACCGTTCGGATCGAGGAGATCGAAATCCTGAGCAGTCACGCCATTGGGAAATTTAAATGTGTCAGGCAACGTGACATCAAAGTAATCGCCCTCATGTAAATTGATGCCGTAGGAACTGGCATCCCAATCCATCGACAACAGAAATGCTGACGTATGGTATATTTCATTGGCCTTTTTGTGATCAGTATTCTGAATCTCGAAGTTTGTGAAATCAACATTCACGGCCTTCCCCTCAGACGCGGCTTGTGCCACTGCCTGTGTGAATCCCATGAACATGCATAAGGTGAGCGATAGAATTACGCTTACCCATCTCTTTGCTCTTCTCATTGGAAAATCCTCGATCATTGCTATTTTTTTCATTCAAAGGGCCAGTTCTCAAATGAGAATCGGCCACACGCTTTCATGATAAAAGTTCACGAAATGCACTCCCCCTATCCTGAAAGAATGCTGATAGACGGTATTGTTCCGTCTCCATGCATTAAATCTTTTTTTCGAGTGCAGAAAGGATGTATATATGGCTTGTCGTTTACCGTCACTCCTAAGGATTGATGCTCCTCCACTCGATGACAATGAAAACGAAGCACGTCACCTTGCCATGAGTGGAGCATCGTTAGTTTTTATCCGTGTCACACGATGCGTTGGCTCCCGTCATGGTTCACGGGAGCCAACGCATTGACGCGGCATGGCCCCCAAACCGATCAGCTAACCGGCATCAGTGGGCCAGCATCTCCTCGACGATCTGGTCCTTGTTCAGGCTGGACGGATAATACGTCGGCCAGTTGTCCATCTCCTTGAGGGTTTCCTCCTGCGAATCGCCCGCGAAGATGTGGAAATGCGCGGCCTTGCCCGGGGCGATGCCATGGTCGGAGAACTGCACGACCTTGGAGGCGCCGTCAGGCACGTCACCGATTGCGGAGAACAGGTAGCGCACGCCACGATTGCCCTTCTTGTAGTCGAGGATCTTGTATCCGTCGTACTTGTAGGTGGCGGTGGTGTCCTTGCCATTTCGGGTGAAGGTGATCTGGTCGCCCTTGATGGTGATGCGCTCCACATCAGTCTTGTAGCCCGCGTCATAGTACTTCGTATACTCTTCGGCGCTCATGGTGCCCTTCTTGGCCTTGGCTTCCATGACCTTCTTGAGACTGCCGTCCTTCAAATACGGGTAGACGGATTGCCACTCCCCCTCATAGTCGGCCATCGAACGGTCGGCGACATCCTGGGTGAGGAACCAGCCGTTAGTGGTGTCGTTGGCCAGCGCCTGCTTGGCGATGGTCGTAAGCCAGCCCAGCAACGTGTCCTGGTTCTCGGGCAGCTGTTCGGTGGCGGAAATGATCGTCTTGTTGCCGCTCTTGGCGGCATCGTTGAGTTTTTCGGCGAAACCGTCCATCTCCTGCGGGTTGACGACCAGCAGATCCACGTCGGATCCGGAAACGATGTCGAGGGTGGATTTGAGATCGGCGGCGGAAGGCTCACCTTCGCCGTTCATGGCATTCGTATAGGATTCCGGCGTCTTGTCGGTGGCGCCAAGATAGTCGAGCAGGTAGCTGATGATCGATTCGGTGGCCACATACGAGCGCTTCACGCCGGCGGCACGAGCCTCGTTGACCATGGCGACGAATTCGGCATAGTCCGCATTCCAGACATTCGAATGACGCTGTGCGGTGGCCGCGGTATCGGTGCCTTCACCGGCCTTAGCGATGTAAGCGTCCGTAATGGCGGTCGCGGCTTTGAGTACGGCTTCGGGGCTGAACCACAGGTGAGGGTTCGTGGAACCGTGATGATGGTGGCGGCCGGACTCGCCATCGCCGTCCTCATGCTCATGCTCCTCGGTGGCGGTGATACCCATGAGATCACCCACATTGACGATGGTCTGCTTGCTCTTGTCGAGCTGCGCCTTCTCGGCCCAACCGTCATAGCCGGCTCCGTTGATCACCACGATGTCGGCCTTGGACAGCTTGGCCAGATCGGCTGGCGTAGGCTCATAATCATGCGGCTCCACGGAGGTGGAATTAATCAGGGATGTGACCTGCGCGCATTTGCCGCCAAGCTCCTGGGCGAGCGCACCCCACTGGTTGACGGAGGCGACCACGGTGAACGTGGTGCTGCACGAATCGTTGGCGTCGCTGACCGTGGAGGTCGAACCGTGAGATGCAGCGGAGGCGTTCCTGCCGTTTTTTGCATTGAGGAACGCGAATCCGCCGACGACGAGTCCGGAAACCAAGGCGCCCACGATGAACGCTACGACGATGGCGATGATACCCTTCCTGCCGATGGCATCCGTGCTCGCCTTCGTCACGGCCATGGTATCGGACGCATCTGCGGACGGTTCGGATGCCGTATTCTCCGGATTTTTGCTTTCGGGCCGGCTGAGATTGTTCTCGGTCATGCTCTTCTCTTTCTATCTATTCCTTATATGTAGGTGACAATCTGTGTGATGCCTTCAATCGACATGCATGTATCCGCGACGTGCCGCGGCCGCAAGGTTCAAGGGCACCTGGACCGTGCGCCCGTCGGGCGTGGTGACGGTGGCCAATTGCGGCGCTTCGGTTTTCCAATGCGCGCGTCTGGAACGTGTGCGGGAGCGGGATGTCCTGTTTTTCGGTGTCGCCATCAGTCTTGCCTGCCCTTCCACCGCGGATTCTTCTTGTTGATGACGTAGAGGTGACCGCGGCGTCGCACGATCATCGATCCTTTTTTGCGAGCCAATGAGCGTATCGAAGCCCTGACTTTCATCGGTCATCCCTTTCCATAGGTGTCGTTTGCCGTGTTTTGCTGGCGTTCGCTTGCCGTATGTTCGCCGGCGAATCGTCCGAAGAGTCCGGTCACCAGCTGGATTTGACGACTCCGGGCAGCTCGCCCGCATGCGCCTTGTTGCGCAGATTGATCCGCGACAGGCCGAATGCTCGGATGAACGCCCGAGGACGTCCGTCGATCGCGTCGCGATTGCGCAGTCTGACGGGGCTTGCATCGCGGGGAAGCGCATGCAATCGACGCATCGCCTCCGCCCGCTCCTCTTCACTCAGCCGCATATTGACGGAATCCTTCTTGTATCGTGCGCGGCGTTCCGCGTATTTCGCCACGATGGCTTCACGCTGACGTTGTTTTGCGATGTTGCCGGTCTTCGCCACGTCAGCGGACCTCCCGAAACATCACGCGTTTCCTGATCACGGGATCGAATTTCATGAGCTCGAGTCGGTCGGGATTGTTACGACGGTTTTTGGTGGTGGTGTAGGTGGATCCGGTGCCTGCCGTGGATCGCAGGGTGATAACCGGTCTGATTTCCGTGGTCTTTGCCATACGGTTGTTGTCCTCTTTCTATTTGAGATGGCCGATCTCACCGGATTCGATGAGTCGCGCCGCCACTGCTTCGATGCCCTGCCTGTCGATGGCTTTCATGCCTTTCGGCGTGAGCGTCAGGGTGACCGTGCGCCCAAGCGACGGTACGTAATAACGCTTCCTTTGCAGGTTCGGGCTGAAGGTGCGGCGGGTTTTTCTATGTGAATGCGACACCGCGTTGCCGACGTGGGCGCGCGTGCCGAGAACTTAACAATGTTTGGACATGTCGGTAACTATATCATAATGATAATCATTATCAATAAAAGGATTGTGGAAAGAGCTTGAATATGCAGCATCCAGTATTGCCATCATTGGGAAACGCCGAAACGGACAAGGAGGCGATCTCCGTAGTATTGCTGACCGGCGTACACCGATTGGCGTTGGACGCCACATCATTCTCATTGGCGGACTCATGCCCGTCGGTCTGCTGCATGACATACGACCTCACCACCGACGACACCGCCGAAACGGGCTTCAGCATGACTCGCACCATCCGCCGACCGGGCGGTCTGGGTCAGTTAAGCGAAGGCGACTGCACGACCTTCCCCATGGAAGCCTGTTGCCCGACCTGTTCGGTCAAACGGGATCTTGTCGCCGCTCTCAGCCATCTATGCAACCGGGCCGACATGTTCCTCATCACCCTGCCGATCGGCATCGAAGGAGCGCCGGTTGCGCAATATCTGTTGGAATGTTCACTGCTGGGCGGCACCGCGCGCCCCATGGATGCGGCGACGATTGCCTCCGTGACCGATCCCGAAGGCTTCGCCTCCAGACTATGCGACGACGAACAGCTGCTGTTGGCAGGAACGGATGAACACGACGGCGTATTCGATCCGCGATGCGTGGGCACGGTCCAGGCCAGACTGATCAGCGAAGCCGAGCATGTGCTGCTGCTTCCCACTACGCGCCCCAGCCATCCCGACACGAAAGCCGTCGCGCTGGAACGTGATCACGAACGACCGTCGAGATCTCATGATCTGATGGCCGCCCTGGCCTCGCCCGAAACGGTCATCCATCCGAATGCGCATGCCGTCAGCCTGCATACGTTGCTGGAAACAACACCCGCGGCAACGATCCCCGAAAGCGCCGATGCATGCGGTCGCGGTAACGGACTCGTCTAGTCCATCATATCATTCCATCGCATCATCGGAATCGTCCTCACCGTTCCCTATGACGTGTCCCTTTTCATCCCACGGGCATGAGTAGATGACACAGGGCGTCGACGGGGGACGGTTAACGAAAGTATAGATCAGCTCCAGTTGACGACGTGAAATGCCGATGCGGGCATCCGGTGAGATCAACAATAGCGGCGACGCCAATTGCGTATGGATGAGCGCAGTAATGGTGCGATTATTGATCGCACCATCATCCACCCAGATGATCGCATGGGCATCATATCCCCGTTCGACACGTTCACGCTGCTTGATGATCTCGTTCATGATCAGGTCGAGCTTCTGCATGACCCTGCCTTCATGGGTGTTGGGATCATGCCAGAACACGCTGAATACCACGGAATCGTCCCACCCCAAGCGATCGCTGAGCATCTCCGTATACGGCTGCCAAGTGGACAGCCAACGCAGATCCAGCATTCCACCCCTCGCCAAGGCATACAGTTTGCCGGCCAGTTCATCGGACCAATGCAGTTCATGGAAACCGCGCCGCCCGAAATCTATGACCGCCGTCTTGTCCAGCGGGAACGCCCTTTTCGCCGAATACAGGTCCGTACGGTACCCGTCCGGATCGGGAACCAACTCCACATGCCCGACATCGGAATAATTGACGATTCCGGTGTTGGGGAACGCGTTCAGCACGCCATCAAAATCCAGATACATCACCGGCTTGTTCGCACGGCTCATCTCCGTCTCACGATTCGCACCATGGACTATCTTGACCATCTTCCTCATGACTACTCCTCTCGTTGCGTTTACTTGGCGAATGCCATCGTTCAGCTTCCGGAATCGGCCTGTCTCCAGATCTGTTCATCCTTGATGAGCTGGGTGCCGTAACGCATCTTGAGCTGGGATACCAGATCGTCGATACGCCGCTGCGCTTCGATGATCTCGGCACTGTACTTCTGCATTCTCGCCTGATTGAAGGCGATGCCGGTCTCCTCCGGCATCTCACCGACCACATGAGGCTTCTCACCGGACAGCGCATATTCCGCCGCCTCATCCATCAGTTTCCGGTCGCCGCTCCACCTGCTGATACAACGCTCGATGCGCTTCGCACCGATCAATTCAAGCGGCATCCCCACACTGGAGAAAATCTGATAGGGGCGCAATCCGCGCATGTACCAGTACATGCAGTAGACTTGGAATTCATGGGCGTAGGTAATCCGTTTGCTTGTCACATGGGCAATCGCCGGCAGTGATTCGAGGTAGCAGACCTCTTCCAGCGTGAATTCGACGTTGGTCATACCCCATCATTCCTAACGTAGATGAGCGATCATCTTGCGGATGCGCTCCTGCAACGTGATGATCGTTCTATTGAGCTCCTGTATTTCGGACAGACTCGAAAGGATGATCTCATCACGCATGGCGGGCTTTCGTCCCTCTTCATCGAGCTGTCGGACCTCGGCCATGAGCTGGGGGTTGCTCTTCCACCTGCTGATGCACCGTTCGATGCGCTTCGGCCCGATCAAGCGCGAAGGAAGTCCCGCATTGGAAAAGATGACGCTCGGACGTGTGCCATGCACATATTGGTACATGCAGTACACCTGAAACGCATGCGAGTAGGTGATACGGCTCGTGGTCGCATGTTCCACAACCGCCAGGGACTCGAGTTCCTCGATCTCCTGATCCGTAAACTTCTTATTGTTCCGCATATGGTATTCCCCGTATCCGTTCTTGCATCGGCATATGCCGACCTTGAGTTCTTCCGCACGGTCTTGCGTCGTCACAGACCTTCAGATGCTTGCATTCCTTTCGATAACTTGCCTTACCATACTCTGTTCGGGCGGGAAATCCGCAGAACGGGGAAGCCTCTCCCCCCTATAAGCAAACCGGTACCCCTCAATCCCCTTACGTACCCTTGAAACGAGTGGACGCCAAATACGACACACCACCCATCATGCTGAGAGCATAACGGGTGGCTGCCATGATATTTCGGGGGCTTACGATCGGGTCAGCTTTTTACGCTTCAGATTCAGCACGATATCGGCGGCATCGGCCACACGCTCGGAATGCGTGGCCACGATGACGCACTTGCCCAACTGGTGCGCGGCATCACGCAACAGCGTGATCACATCACCCGTCGTCTTCGGATCCAGGCTACCGGTCGGCTCATCGGCCAGAATCACGGAACCCGGGGAGACCAAGGCGCGGCCGACCGCGACACGTTGACGCTGACCACCCGATAGGTGCATGATGTTGCGCTTCGCTTCCTCGTGGGTGAGACCCAGATCCTCAAGGATCTTCAGATCGGCCTTGGGATTGACCAAACGTAGGTTCTCCACCGGCGTGAGATAGTCGATCAGATTGTGGTCCTGGAATACCAAGGACACATGCTCACGGCGATGCTTCGAATACCCCGTCTCGGCGATGTTCCCGCCTTCGAAACGGACCACGCCCTTCGACGGGGAATCCAACCCTGCCAACAACGACAACAGGGTGGATTTGCCCGCGCCGGACGGTCCGGTTATCGCATACATCTTACCGGCCTCGAAATCCGCGCTGACATCCGACAGAACGCGTATCTTGGCCGCGCCGTACATGTAATCGACATGATCCAACTGTAGACAAACCGACATGATTGTTACTCCTAACTCATGGAGGAAAGAACGGACTTGGGAGAACGTGCCAGCACCGAGACGAGCGACACCACCAAGGCGATCGCGATGACCCCGCAGCCAAGCAGCAATATGAGCGATGTCTGAGCAGGCGGCAAAGCATCCACCTGCAACGACGAGAGGGAGGCATCATCCGCATTGGCCAGCAGCATGGACGACACGAACCCCGATAGCAAAGCGCCGGTACCAAGCGAGCACAAGGCCGCAACCAACGCCATCAGGCAGGTTTCGATCACGAACTGCCCGACGATCCGGGCCTTGCCGATGCCGATGGCCAGAAAGACACCTATCTCATGGATGCGGGAACGCACCCAGAAGACCAGCACCATGCCCAGCACCAGAACGCCGACCAGGCAGACGACCGCCAGGATCAGACGTACCAGATTACGCACCGTATTCACAGCCTGCAGTACGCCGGAGAAACGGGATGAATTATCCGTGACGTCATATTTCGTCCCGGCCAGCTCCTTGGCCTTCCGTATCGTGTCAGGCAGGCTTTGCGCGCTGGCCGACAGGCACCGTACCGTATCGATCCGCGGTTCACCGGTCAATTTGGAAGCCACGTTCATCCCCGCATACAGCAGATTCTCCGAGGAGTCCGACGGCATGGGACTTTGCGACTGCGTTTTGCCGGAAAATATTCCGGATACGCGTACGGTGGAGTCATGATCGCCTTGTTTCAACGTGAACATCGAGCCGACCGACAATCCGTTCCGCTGCGCGAAATCCCGATGCACCAGTACACCATCGCCATCACCGGAGATGTGCTTTCCCTGTTCGAGCCGGTACAGTCCACTCTGGAATTCCGTGGACAGCGAGGAATCCGTGGACCCCAATACGCTGACCTGTGCGGCCACGCCAACGTCCAGACGAGGCCCCTGTTGGGGAACGACGGGCTGGGCGCCGTCCAGTTCCGCAAAGGTCTTGGTCTCATATGCGGCCTTTTTCACGCCATCGAGATGAGCGAATCGGTCGGCCTCCTTCGTGCTGATGGGATCTTCGCGCGCCTCGACCGCAAAACCGATGCCCATGCTTCCGCCGATGCGATCGGCCACATCCTGCAAGGCCGCCGAAACTCCGGCCTGCGCCACCAGACCGGTGAAGACCAACAGCATCAACAGGCCGATGAGTCCGCTGCGGATCGGCTTGCGCACGATGGCCAGCACGGCACGGCTCCACACATTCACACTCGTCATCGCTGCATCCCCAGCAGGTCACGCGGCGACTTGTACAGCATCGGCATGCAGGAGACGAGCACGCACACCAACACCACGCCCAAGAGCCCGAGGGAGACGGGAAGGATGGCGCCCACATCGACCGATACCGCAAGCGTGCTCAACGAGCGAGTCGCCATATTGGATTCGAGATTGCCGCCGGCCTGCCCCATGCTGCTCAGTTCGCGGGCGGCGGAGGCATTGACCGAACGAAGCGTGGACGAACCGAGCCATTGCGCCACCCCTCGCGCGCACAGCCAGCCAAGCGCCAGGGACGGTATGCCGACCAGAATCATCTCGCTTACATATTGGGCGACCATGGAGGGCTTGCCCACGCCGATGGATACCAGCACGCCCATTTCCCGGCGGCGGTCATTCATCCACAGCAGCAGTACCAGGCACAGTACGAGGGCCGCGAAGATGAGCACGCCGATCAGGGTGCCGCGCATCATGGAGCGCACGCCCTGAGCCGCACTCAGCATGCCGGCCGTGTACTGGTCGTTGCGGGTGATCTGGTAGTTCTTCCAATCCACCGGCAGCTTCTTCGCGTCGTTCATGGTCTTTTCCACATCAACGCCTTTGGCGAGGGTGAAGGTGGCGTCCTGGTAGATCTCCTTGTCGGGCTTGTACTGGTACAACTCACGCGTGGTATTCAGATCCGTGTATACGGTGTTGGAGGTCAGCTCGGCCCTGGTGGCCACCTTCCTGTTGCTGTCGCCCTTGAAAATGCCCGCAATCGTGGTGGTGACGCTTGCCGTGGAGCCGGATTCGTTGTCGGCATCATACGGATTGGCCCTGAGGGTGAGCGGATCGCCCACCTTGAGGTTATTGGCTTTGGCGAGATCCTCGTGAATCATCGACATGTGCTTGTCGGAAGCCTTCAGATGGCGTCCCTGCGCAATGCTGAGCGCATGCGAGGCGAAGGCATTGAGCTTGGCCGAATCATTCGTACCCTCAAGATTCACGGCATTGCCGAATCGCTGCTCCTTCGTCTTGTCGTAATCGTCACCTTCAGGCAGCTTCATCGCATCGGCATCCGTCAGATCGGCGGTGACGTTCTGACGGACGACATATGAAGCGATTCCAGGCAGTTTCGCAATGCGCTGTACGTCGGCCGGTTTCACCGTGCCGGCTCCGCGCGGCGTTCCCGAATTGTTCTGAGGATTGTTGGCCAGCACAAAACCGACGACCGCCTGCTTCTCGATTTGCTCGGCTTCATGCTTTGCCGCTTGCGATACGGCAATCGTGGCAAGCATGCTTGCGGACACTATGGTCAGGATGACCAGCAGAACCAAGGTCCGTATTCGTTTTCTGAGTACATAGCGTCCCGCTCGTGAGATGAACGTCATGATTTCCTTTCCTATGAGAAAACAAGAAGAGGGCCTTCACACAAGCATTCTGAAGGCCCTCTCACATGAATGGAGGCGGATAGGCGTTACTTGCCACCGCGTCGACGCATGAACAGCGAGACACCTCCCGCAATCGCCGCCACGACCACCAACGACACCAGCACAACACCCGGTATGACCAGACTCGAACCCGTCGCCGCCATGACCTCCCGCATCGACGTCGTTCCGCCTGAATCGGCAACGGTCGCACCGGGCAGTTCAGCGGCCTGGGCCGCGGTTTGGGTGAATCCCACGAATAGGCATAGGCCAAACGACAGGACCGCACTCATCCATTTCGTCATTCTTCGCATTGTGCCGAGGTCTTTCCTATGAGATCTTTTTGCTCAATGGTCGGTTATCGCTCAACCGACCGATTATCCTCATGGTAAAAGTCCACGGAATCCCGTCCCCTTCGCTATTCGGCGACGGTATCATGCCATTTCGTTATCGGCGCATGCATCATCATTATTTTTCGGGTGCGTCTAGGGTATGTTTCGGCCCGTCGTTCACCTTCCGTCCGACCGAATCGATCATGGTGCGACACCGTTCGCTCAACGGCACCGACATGGCGATGAGGAACAGGCACAACGCCAGCACGACATCTTCGACCACTCTCCACACCCCGGTCGCCAAATGCCATCTCGTAGCCTCCAGATAAATCACGAAAACGATGAGAATGTACAGACGGACACACAGCTGACGAACGGGAAGCCGTTCCTCATCATGCTGATGATCAGACACCATCCCCCGCTTTCCTTCGACGCCGGCCATCCCTTTGAAACGCCATGATACCGCCGAACGCGACCATCACCTGCAGTCGGGGGCATCCATCATCATGGACAAGCCGTCATACCATCCTTCATCCACCCTATTTCAGCGGAAAACGCCAATCGGGACAACGATTATCCGAAGGTACGTCATAGGGGGACTCCAACGAAGACGCCGCACAGACGCGTAACATGATTCTTGCTTGCGAAAGTAAGTAACGAAGCATAGGGGCTATTGGCCTGTTCGGATTTTATCTTTCTCTCTGTCCGCACAGGCCATATCCTTTCCGAAACTGCCGGGGTTCCACGCCTCTCCCCTCTTATCCTTCGTGGAACCCCGGCAGTTTCCTTTCCTTAGCATCGTCATGGCATGTAGCGACGAAGCCGGTCGTCCCCGACGACGTGCCGTCCATGGCACACAGGTTGCCGAAGGCCCGTCGACGGACAATGCTTCACGCCGCGCACCTCCCGTACCCTCCCCGATAGATAGGGTACGTATAGGGGGATTATGCGGCTTGTCAACTCCTTGCAGACGCCGGCATCGAGCCATAGCATGCCTTATTACGTGGGGTGCTGATGCGGCCTGCGCAAGAGGATAAGGATTTCAATGGACTTGAGTAGGGCATGTATGGCAATATTCTCTGCTGCATTTTTTACGCCACTGGTTTTTTCTCCGATTGCCGCATGGGCATCCACAGCCCCGATAGACACCGTCCCTCCCACCATGTCCGGCATGAACAGATTCCTCAGGCAGGGAGGCAAGAACAAGCTGGTCTTCGATGCCGTCTCGGCCAAACGGGCCGGATATTCGGACCGTGACCTGAAAATCGTATCCTCCCAGATCAGGCTGATGAACATGCTGCTGAGCGAGGGGCAGGCCATACTTCACCCGGACGGCTCCCTATCGTTGCGGTATTACGCATCCGAAGGTTCTTCACGAGCCCTCGCGCGGGGAATCAACAGAATGGTGATCCAATGGTATGGCGTCTTCGAATACTGGTTGGACAGCGACAAGGCGCGTGATCTCATCTCGGAAATGAAAATGGGACGATTGCTGCCCGATATCATTCCCGGATGGCTCGGCCCGACGATCGACATCGACTCGACATCGTTGCTTCGGGGCGCGCGAGCGGCGGTCAAACCCGATCGAGGCGTGATCGTGTATGCGAGAGCCATGCGGGCTGGTGAACTGAATTCCATCTGGTTCACCTCCCAATGATGCCGGACCGGGTCTGAAGGTGTCTTCAGGCGACGATCTGCGAGCGAATGGGAGCCGGCTCCACGGCGTAATGTTTGCGCATGCTTTTCAACATCGTACGAATGGCTCCGTTGGTCTGGTTCGCAGCCGTACGGAACTTGTCGAAAGTACGACCGTGCGGATCGTCGATATCGTGCGGAGCCGGCAACATCGGTCGAATCATCGAAGAGGACCTGATCACCGACTGCAGACGCTCCTGAATGGTCAGACCTTTGATCATGCCGTTACGGGCGCAGTATTCGCACATGTTCGCGAAATCGCTTAACAGGAACGTATACCGTACGGCGGCCGGCACCAAGGCCACGATGTCCTTGCGCTGACTCTTTTCAAAACACAGGATCAGGTCGGCATCGTCCGCCATCTGACGTGTGAGGCGACGGGAGCGGAATCCGCTGGACTCGATGCCCACGCTATCCATCAGACGCGCGCTGGATGGATCGATCTGATGCATCGGCAGACCGCGAGTGCCGGCACTGGAGACGCGTACCGTGGTACCGGTCAGATATTTCGTCAGCAACAGTTCACCCATAGGCGAACGGCAGATGTTGCCCGTACAGACAAACATGATATGCATACGCTGACCTCTTGCAGTGCGTGTTTCGGTTCCTTATGCCGGCTCCATGGCCGCCATACCCTATAAGTGGATATTTTAGCGCAGTCCCTGCCTTCGCCGAACCGCCATCGTGAGGGCTCGGGACGGAAGGCTTCCACCATCATCGTCAAATCACTATATGGACATATCTTGCAGTGCGAAACGGTTCGGCAATGTGGTTTCGATACACTGCCACGCACTACGTAACAAGCCGTGACCGCCTACGACAGACGGGGCGTACGGCAGGGGTTCCACGAAAGGACACATGATGAGCGAAGAAGACAAGCTCAACAAAAAAGTGGCCGAAGCCGTTGAAGTGGCAGCGAACGAGGCTGCAAAGCGCGAAATCGACGAACTGACCGAATTCGAGCACGCGGTCGACGAGATGCTGGCCTCCGGCTATCTGGATGATACGTTGCGCGTAATCGACACGGAAGGCGTGGCACAGGTGCTTCCGGTGCTGGATTCCGAACCGATCTCGCATCTGGTCGAAGGCGTGGAGGCCGTCGGCGGGCGTGCGAACGTGTTCGTTCATACCAGCCATGGCGTTGTGGCGCTGAGCGTGTTGGAGTACAAGCCGAACGACGAGGAGTGACGGCCGTACGGGAGTCGGGCTTGCCGGCTCCCGTACGGCTTTGGCCACGGTTACGGCCACGGCCACCAAAGAGGCCCTCAGACTTTAATGTGAGATGCGGGTCAAGGCGCGCTGAACAGCTTCGCGTGTGGTGCCGGCGCCGCGTCCACGCACGCCGAAGAACACCATCAGCACCATGATGAAGCAAATGCCGGCACTGATGCGCAGAGCCCACTGAATGCCGAACACATTGGCGACGGCATACATGCCTTTCGCACCTCCGATGGCGGCCCAACGCAACGACGTAAACGTTTCCATCAGAATCACCAGTACCGGGGCACCGACCGCACCGGCAATCTGACGCACGGTATTCGTCACGGACGAACCGGCACTCACCTCCTGCGGCCGCAGACAATTAAGCGACCATGTAGTAATCGGCATGAGCACGAATCCCATGCCGATCTGACGCACGAACTGCCAGATCGACACCCACCAAATCCAAGACGTCATAGAAATCAAACTCATCATGACCGTACCGAAACACAATGTGATCGTGCCGATCAGAGCAACCGGCCGGGCACCGAATCTATCGAGCGCCTTGCCTCCGAAAAACTGCGAAATGCACTGCCCGAGAGCGCCGGGCAACATCACCAGACCGCTGATCGTGGCGGAATAGCCGCGGCAATTTTGAATATAGAGCGGCATAATCACCATAATCGAACTGAATGCGAAGAACGACAGGGCCGCAGTAACCGTACCGACCATGAAACTGCGGTTCCTGAGCACACCCAGATTGAGCAGCGGCGGCTGAACCGTCCGACGACCATCTTCAGGCCGGGCGGCGGCATACCGGCGAGCGCCATGAATCTGGCGGGCGACGAACCAGATGATGCCGATGATGCCGATCAGCATCGGCAGCCAGACCATGGGATGCGTATATGCGTATGATTCGATGTTCGTGAAGCCGAACATCAGCCCGCCGAAACCGAAGATCGACAGTCCGACGGAGAAGAAATCGGCTTTGGCGGAAGGGTCGTGCACGCCGAAGTTACGTAGTCCGAAGAATGCCAGAAACAGTGAAATCACGCCGATGATCGTCAGAGTGAAGAAGATCGAGCGCCAACCGTTCAAATCGGTCTGCACACCGCCCAAGGTAGGGCCGATGGCCGGGGCGACGCTCATGGCCATGCCCACGGTGCCCATGGCCATGCCGCGGTGGGACAACGGGTAGATCGAAAAGACGGTAATCTGCAGCACCGGCCACATCACACCGGTGCCGACCGCCTCCAACAGGCGGCCGATCAGCACCAATGCAAAGGTGGAGCCCAGCCAGGCGAACACGGATCCGGCAGTGAAGACGATCATCGAAGCGAGCACGATCTGACGGGTCGAAAAACGGCGTGTCAAATATGCCGTAAGCGGAACCATCACGCCCATGACGAGCTGGAAAATCGACGTCAGCCACTGTCCGGTCGTGACGGAAGTGCCGAAATCGGTCACAATGGTCGGCAGAGCGGCGCTCAATTGCAGCTGCGTGAAGTTGCCGACGAAAGTGATGAACGTCAGAATCGCGATGGAAACGAATGCCGCATGCGTCAGATGGCCGTTGGCATAAGCCTCTTCACGTGCGAGCGCCTGCGATGTTTCCTTCATACCGTTGTTCATGCATCACCTCTGCCACGTCATAAATGACTTCAGAATTCTATGCCTGCGGTCGGGCATTGCGCCCCCGGCCAAAGTTGGTTCAGACCTTGCCAAGGAGCGTGAGGAAGATCAGAAGAACGTTGAGTGCGACGATCAGCGCAGCGACGGCGATGTTGAGCGCATGCTTGAACGGACCGTCCGCATATTCGCCCATAAGATCCCTGTCGTGCGTGTAGCGCATGAGCGGAATGATTGCGAACGGGATGCCGATCGACAGCACCACCTGCCCGACGATCAGCGCTTCGGTCGGATTGCCGGCGAACCACAGCACAATCAGCGCCGGCACCAGCGTAACGATTCGGCAGGCCCACATCGGTGCCTTGATCCGCAGCAATCCGTGCATGATCTCGGAACCCGCGTACGTGCCGACGGACGTGGAGCTCAGACTGGAGGCCAGCAATCCTATGGAGAAAATCGTGCCGACGACCGGCCCCAACACACTCGCGATCGCATGCTGCGCACCTTCGATCGTGTCCGTGCCGGTCATGCCGTACAACGAATTCGCAGCCAGAATCAACAACGACAGATTCACGGAACCGGCCAACAGCAGCGCCCAAAACACATCGATCTTACTGCCGTGCAACAGTTGACGGACGGTCGGCTTGCGTTGACCGGGCGCATAATGGTCGTTCACCAGCGTGGAATGCAAGTAGATGGCATGCGGCATGACGGTGGCGCCCAGCATGGAAGTGGCCATCAACACCGTTGCGGAACCTTTGAAACGTGGAATCAGACCGGCCGCCACCGCCTTCGGATCCGGCGGCGCTATGAACAGTCCCGCGATGAAGCCGAACGTAATCACCAGCAGCAATGCGATGATGAGTTTCTCGAACATGCGATGCGTGGCACCTTTCTGGAAAATCAGCAGAATCGTGGAAACCACGCCGATAATGCACCCGCCGAGAAACAGCGGCAGGCCGAACAGCAGATTGAGGGCGATGGCACCGCCGATCACTTCGGCCAAATCGGTGGCGATGGCGATGACCTCGGCCTGCATGAAGAACATGAACCGACCACCGTCGCCCATGCGCTCGCCAAGGATTTCCGGCAGGCTTTTGCCGGTGACGATGCCCAGCTTGGCGGATTGGTATTGGATCAGTACGCTCATGCAGTTGGCGATTACGAGCACCCAGACCAGCAGATAGCCATATCGTGCGCCGGAAGTGATGTTGGCGGCCACGTTACCCGGATCCACATAGGCTACGGCCGCCACGAAAGCCGGCCCAAGAATGCCCGCCAATGCGTGTCCGTGACGTTCCTTGCCCATGGCCTTTCCGTGCCCTTCCCCGTGACTGGCGATTAACGAGCAACGTTATATCGCGATTATGTTACCTCGGCCTGTATTTCAGCTTTCCGGAATGGACTGTGCGGGGCAGCCGTGGAGCACCGACAGCATGGCCCGCTTCTCCTTGGTGGTCACGGTCAGCCCGTACTTGTCTTTCACGCCGATCTGACGCGCGACGTAATCGCAACGGTAGTCGCCGTTCGTGGGCAGCCAATAGGCGGCCGACGCGGAACCCTTCTCCTGATTGGCCGGACCATCGACCGCCAGTAGATTGTACATGTCGTTGCCGTATTCGTAACGTTCGGCTCTGCTCCATTCGCGCGCACCGGATTGCCACGCATTCTCAAGCGCCACCACATGGTCGATCGCACGGCGCTGGACGTATCGCGCCCACGCCGGAAATGAATGGTCTTGCCCGTGTACGGGTCGTTGAGCGTACCGGATTGCACTTTGCAGCCGCCGGCACTCTGGTACCGCACGTCCGTCAGATCACGGGCCAGCACATCTTCCCGTACGTCGCAACCATTGCTATCCGCGTCCGTCTGACGATAGCCGAACGCGGTGCGATCATAACCGGCTTTGCTGGGGTTATCGTCGACCGTAAGCCGTTCCAGCGTTTCCGCAGTGGTGCCGGTCGCCGTATATTCACCGGTGATCTCACCGACGGTCGGACTGGTTTTCGGCAGAATCAGGCCGATGGTGATGCCGACCACCGCGGCGATCACCAGTAGGCACAGTATGCGTTCGACCGGTCCTTCCGCGTTGAGACGCTTCTTGCGAAAGTGCGTGGCATTACGTCGTCGTGGCATGGGAATCCTTAATCATAGGCGCATGGGTCATAGGTCATGACTCATGGGTCATGGGTCATGGGCAGAATCTCATCGGTAAGTAAGCCGTTTTATGGGCGACCGACCGTCGAATCTTCGGCACAATCGAATCTTCGGTACATTGCATCGAACTGCAGACGATTGCGAATCAGGCGTAAGTAAACGTCAGCGGATCGTGACCGGCACGGGTCGGACCATCAAGCGCATCGATGGCCGCACGCTCCTCTTGGGTCAGCGCAAAACCGAACAGGTCAAGGTCCTCCCGCTGACGTTGCGCATGCACCGATTTGGGGATGATAATGGTACCGTTTTCGATGTGCCAGCGCAGAATCACCTGTGCAGGGCTTACATGATGAGCTTCCGCAATACGTTCGATCGCACCGTTTCCGGCGTTCAGATCGGCACCGCGTGCCATTGGCGAATACGCTTCGACCGCAATGCCATGCTCCTTGCAGTATGCGACGGCCTCCCGCTGCTGCCAGGTGGGGTGCAGTTCGATCTGGTTGACTGCCGGGTATTCGCCGATCTCATCATGAAGTCGGTCAAGATGCTCCGGAAGGAAGTTGCACACGCCAAGCGTCTTCACGCGGCCTTCCGCGCGGAACTCGACGAAGGCCTTCCACGTTTCGCCGCTGCGCCAGTCGAACGGGGTCGGCCAATGCAGCATATACATGTCGACATACTCGAGTTGCAACAGATCGAGCTGACGGTCGAAGGCCTTGCGTGCGGAATCATAGCCCTGCTCGGAATCACGCAGTTTGGTGGTGACCCAGATTGTTTCGCGCTTGTTGCCGGTGTCGTAGCCGGTGTTCGCGAGCGCACGGCCCACGCCAGCCTCGTTGTTGTATCCGGCAGCGCCGTCGATATGGCGGTATCCGGCCGCAATGGCGCTTTCGACGACCGGCGTCACGCCTTCATCATCGATGCGTAGCACGCCGAGGCCGACCTGTGGAATCTTATTGCCATCGCTCAGCGTGATCGTCGGAACGTGCCGTTCCTGTGGTTCCGTCATTGTGGTTCCTTCCGTTCTTTGTGGTTCGGTTCTGGTCCGTTCTGGCCTTGTCTGGTCCGGTTCGGTTCCGTTCTAGTTCTGTCCGGTCCGGTTCCCGTGGCATTTCCCAGATTAGCCCCGTACGCCGCCCGACTCATCCGGACCGCATGCCCGGTCCCGGGCCCCTCCGCCAGGCACGCTGCCGCCTCGGGTCCCGTGCGCCGCGCACGGAGGGATCCCGCCGAATCCGTCGGATCCGCTGGATCCGCTGGCGGCCCGTCAGCCACACACCACAACCCGCGGAACACCATATGCCGGCACACACATTTATGGAACGTCACCGAATCCGCCGTCTCCATCAACGCCTTTTCGCACGCCGACGCGGCCGAACCATCTTTCGCCGCCGACGCGCAAGCTCGCTCCACGGTATCGGCGTATTCACGACGATCGGTCGTCCATCAATATTCGACAATGCATGTGCCACATTCATGGCGAACGCCGCACGATGCAATTCATCCGAAAGATCCAACTGCGTAATCACCAGAACCACCCAACCGGCGGAAGTAAGGCGCATGCGCTTGTTCTGGTCACGCCTCCACTGCCGTCTGTCCGTGCGATGATGGTCGCCGTCATATTCCAAGCCAAGCTTGCAAGACGGATCTGCCAGATCGAGCGTTGTCATGGCACCGTTGCCGAACAGTACATCCGAGACAGTGTAATTGACCCTCATTGGTGGCAAACCGTACCGTTCCAGCACCAATCGCATCTCGGTCTCTTTAGGTGAATCCGATCCTTGCCGCACCAGCGAAAGTGCGTCCATACACTTGCTACGGTACGGAATTTGGGCTGTGGATACAAACTTCCGCAACTCGTCCAACATCAATCGACGGTGTCGGATCATCGATTCCGCGAGTATGGTCAACTCTCCGACATCCAATGGGCCCGCCATCAACGCCCATGTCGGCGCGGGCGCCAGCACTCGCACCCCGTCAATCATCAGCACATATTTGCCGTTCAGCCCTTTCCACACATGCATGCGAACATGCTTACGCGCTCTGCGATCGTTGCGATTGTTCAGCACAACATGTATCAACGAATTATCCGACACGGTGTTGGCCGAATCATTCCACTTTTCGGTGGATGCATAATCTTCTGCATAGCCATAATCAGAAGACGGAGATTCAGGGTATCCGTAGGCAGGCCCTCCTGCAATCTCGGCATGATCAGTCCGCGCGGTTCGTGAGCGTCGATAGCCACTGCCGGAAGGTTGCTCAATACCCCATATTGCGAGTGCCGTCTCGTGACTGACGGGATGCTGCACCCCAATAGCCTTGCAGTCACGTAGCGCTTGCCGCTGCATCTGCGAAAGCACGATTCGTTGCATCGGTTTGTATGTTTCGTTGCCGTTCATGTTTCGACGCTATGGCAAGGAATGGTACGCCGTCCAGCCGATTCGAGGGTTGTGGTCGAAGGACGCATATTCAGCGTGTCGCTGTGGATAAGTCGATGCCGCCTCTTCTGACTGTGCATAAGTATGTGAATTATTGGGATTTGATGTTGTTTGAAATTCCCCTTATTTTTCTGACGGACTGATACGCGATGTCGTCGAACTGTTGGATTGACGGACGTGTCTTTGGTTGTGGTGTGTGTGGCTGGCAGGTCGGACAGAACCAGAACGGAACCGAAACGGACCAGACAAGGCCAGACCGGACCAAAACAGACCAAACTAGGACAAATCAAGCAAGGCCGGACCTAACCTAACCAAACCACAGAAACCGAACCAAACTGGATCGAACAACACCGGACCAGGCCTAGGCCAGATCGAACCACACCGGCCCAGACGGAACCACAAAGAATGGAAGTCTTTCGATCACCAACCCTTATGCTCGGGTGGTGGCGCGTGCAATAACACGCGACTGGGTGGTGATCAGTTCCGGCTCAAGATGACGCCCGTTGATGCGGTCGATAATGCGACTGACCGCAGTGGGGGCGGTCCAATCAAGGCAGGAATCCATGGTGGTGAGCGGCGGCTGGAAATAAGCGGCTTCTTCGATGTTGTCAAAACCGATCACCTGCACCTGATCGGGCACGCTGATACCGTTGGCCGCCAAAGTGAACAAGGCACCCAACGCCAGCTGATCATTGAAAGCGACAATGCCATCAAACGGCACACCGGAGTCGATGAGCCACTGCGTCACACGGGCACCGGAGCCGATGGTCCAGTCGTGGCCGGTGTTGCCGAGCAGACGCGAGTCAAAGGCAACGCCGCGCGCATCGCATGCCTCGAGTACGCCGCGCATACGCAACTGAGCATTGCCCTCCACCGCATCGTGCAAACCATCCAGATCCTCAGGCGCGGTTCTGGCACCTACCACGGCAATTCGAATCGCACCGCGGTCGAACAGGTATTCCGTCGCCTGCCTGGCTTCCTGCACATCGTCGGGAGTCACATGATCGGCCTTACCATGCGTGTCCCGCGCACCGACACAGACAAGCGGATAGTCAACATCAAGATCTTCCGGAGACAGATCCTCCACTTCGGAAATGGACAGAATCATGCCATCCGACACAGTGGTGTTGAAGCCTTCGAGCAGTGCACGAGCGCCACTGGCAGAGCCTTCCGCATAAGTGGTGACGTAAACGGAGTAGTCGTGCAGTCGCGCCGCGTCAATCACGCGATTGGCTAATTCGGCTAGGTATGGCGCGGTGAGGCTTGGCACGGCGAGCGTGATGAACCCCGTATTGCCACGATTGAGATTACGGGCGGCCACGTTCACACGATAGCCAAGCCGATCGATAACCCCTTGCACTTTCTCTCGCGTGCTTTCGGTCATGCGGCCGCTGTTGTTGATCACGTTGGAGGCGGTTTTCAGCGAAACGCCGGCTTCTTCGGCCACATCGCGCAGTGTGATGCGCTTCTTGTCCTGCTTCGTTTCGCTCATATCAGGGCTCCTTGCCTGCCTTTTGGCCTATATGTGGCAGATGTATCGGTTCTTCCGCAGTTTTCTGGCTTATGCATAGCAGGTATTCAACGAAAACCGAAATATTACCGTTGCCATGATAAGGCTCGGATTCCGAGATTCACGATTCACCTGCCACATATAGGACGGATAAAGACGAAAGGAACCGGTAATCCGCCACATGTAAGCGAGATGCCCTCGAATCATGCCGGCGTGCCGACTGATTTCGATTATCGTCTGGTAATCAGTATGCCATTGCGATGAATGACGTAGGAACCCGGCCCTTCCGGACCAGCCTCGCTGTGGAATTGGCAGATCGGTTCGCCTTCGATGCCACGCAATGTAACCTCCTGCTTGCCGCGAGGCATGTAGAAGTCGAAGGTCGCATCAGCGGATTTACGCACGGTATGCAGTACGTCGCCGTATCGGGGATCGTCTTCGCCACCTGAAGTAGTGAGATTGGCGCGGACGAACCTGCTCAGATCGGCCACGTTCAGGTCGCAGCCCACAAAATAGGCGGCGCCGGCACCGTACGGACTACGGGTGATGGCGGCGGTGCCGTCCAATTCCCATTCGTCCGCGGACTTTCCCGAATAGGTGGCGAGCACTTCGGTGTCAGGGCCTTCCACGTTCACATCGTTCTGCCACAGGCGGGTCACGGCACCGTCCATGCCGCCTCCCAATTCGATTTCACGTGGCTCACCTTCCGCTTCGCATCCGAGAATGTTGAACTCTTCGCCACGAATACCAAGCATCTTGCGGAGCAAACCATTACCGGCACCCGGATATCCGCCGAGCCAAGTGTGGAAATGCTCGTCGATCAGGCCGGTCGCATAGTCGATCACTACCTGACCGCCGGCGGCCGTAAAGTCGGCAAGCCGTTGCGTATCGGCGGCGCTCAGCATCAGCACGCTCGGCAGCACCACCACGGAATATGCGCTCCAATCGTACTTGAGCGGCACTACGTCGGCCCGCTGCCCTGCGTTCAGAAACGCGCGATACCAGTCACGCACGTCATGCCAATGGCTGAGTTTCATGCTCGGCAGGGTTTCACTGCGCGTGGCCCATTCGGATTCGGCACTGAACAGAATCGCCGTATCGGAACGCTCGAGCGTGCTTCCCTGCATGCCTGCGGTGCTCAAATCCTTGAGCACCGACCCGAGTTCGCACACCTGACGGAACACCTTGGTATTTTCACCGGCGTGTGGCAGCATGGCGGAATGGAAGGCCTCCGATCCGAATGCGGAAGCCCGCCATTGGAAAAAGTTGATGGCGTCGGCGCCCATGGCCACGTGTGCAAGGGAGTCGCGCACGATTTCACCCTTACGTTTGCGGATATTGAGCGGCTTCCACTGTACCGCCGAAGTGGAGTGTTCCATCACATACCAAGGCTTGCCGAGCGCCAATGAATCCATGAGCGCGTCGGAACAGGCGAGCTCGTCGAGATGCGATTCGCCTTCATGGAAGTAATGGTCGTTGGCGACGAAATCCACTTCTTCGGACCAATCGGCATAGTCCATGCAGCACTGGTCGGTGGAGACCATGAAGTTCGTGGTGAATGGCTTGTCGGGGCAGATTTCGGCGATGGCGTCACGCTCGGCCTTGTAGAAGTCGAGCAGCATATCGTTGCCGAATCGCTCGAAATCCAGTTTCTGTCCGGGATTGACCATGCTGTCGGTGCCCATGAAGCGCGGGATGAGCACTTCGTCGAAGCCGTTCATCTCCTGCCCCCAGAAGGTGGTGCCCCAAGCCGCGTTGAGCGCGTCGATGGTGCCGTATTTGCGCTCACACCACTTGCGGAAGGCGGCCAGGGCGTTGTCGGAGTAGTCTTCGCGGTTGTTCCAGCCATATTCGTTGCCCATGTGCCAAGCCGTCACATATGGATTGTCGCCGTAGCGTTCGGCGAGTTTACGACACATGGTAAGCGCATATGTTTTGAATACCGGGCTGGTCGGGCTCCACGACTGACGCGAGCCGGCGTTGACCTGATGGCCGTATTTGTCTCGCGGAAGGACCTCCGGATGGCTTTCGTACAGCCAAAGCGGAGCGGTGGCGGTGGCGGAAGCAAGATCGACCGCGATGCCCGCTTTGCCGAGCTTGTCGATGATGCGGTCGAGCCAGCCGAAGTTCCAGCGATCCTCGGTAGGCTGGATGCGATCCCAGCTAAAAATCGCCAGGGCCACGGTGTTGACACCGGCCTGCTTCATCAGGCGGATGTCGTCGTCCCAGATTTCCTCAGACCATTGGTCAGGATTATAGTCGCCACCGAACGCTATGCCACCGCCATTGCGAGTCAGCAGTCTCGGCCAAGAAAAGGTTCTTCTTGTCGTCATTTAAGCCTCCTGAAAGATGCGTTTGCCGCTTCCGATTCTTTGATATCCCACATGATACAACGGTGTAGCAACGCTTTCTAAATCGATATTTCGCACAGCATGGCGAGCCACGTCTCCGCCAGGTGCGGCCCGCCCCAGCTCATTCCTTGACTGCGCCGGCGGACAGGCCGGACTGCCAATACCTCTGCAAACACAGGAACGCGATCACCAACGGCACGATCGTGACCAACGAACCCGTGATCACCAGGTTCTGGATCGCCTGCCCACCCGCCGTGGAGGCCTGGTCCTTCCACTGGTTCAACCCGATCGTGAGCGGATACCAATCCGAATCCTTGAGCATGATCAACGGCAGGAAATAGTTGTTCCACGTCGCCACGATCGCGAATAGGGCCGTGGTCACGATGCCCGGCGCCAGCAAGGGCAGCGACACCTGGAAGAACGTACGAGACTCGCCCGCCCCGTCCACGCGCGCCGCCTCGAGCAGCTCGGTCGGCACGGCCTGGTCCGAGAAGATCCACATCAGGTACAGGCCGAACGTGGACACTAGGCTCGGGATGACCATGGCCCACGGCGTGTTCGTCAGGTTCAACTTGGCGAACAGCAGGAACTGCGGCACCGCCAACGCGATGCCCGGCACGCTGATCGCGCCGATGACCACCACGAACACGGCCCTGCGCCCCGGGAAACGGAACTTCGCCAGACCGTAGCCGCCCATGATCGCCAGCAGCGTGGCCCCTCCCGCGCCGGCCACCACGTACAGGACGGTGTTGAGGAACCAGCGCCCGAAGATCCCGCCGTCGTAGGTGAACACGGTGACGATGTTGTCCCACAGGGCGAACGTCTTGCCGAATCCCAGACCGAAGGTCGACGTGAAGTCCGCCTGCGTCTTGGTCGCGTTGACCAGCAGATAGAAGAATGGGAACAGGCAGTAGACGGCGAAGACCGCGCATACCAAGGTCAGCAGGGCGCTGCGCCTGGGATTCGCGACGTTCGCGAACCCCGACCTCGCGGCCCTCGCCCGCTCCGCCCTCTCGTCCCTGGCCACACGCCTGCGGCGTTCCCTCTCAGCCTTCCTGGCGGCCTTCTCCCGCCCCTTCGGACCCGCCGCGGCGGCGCTGCTTGCATTGCTCATCTTGATGCTCCTTGAATCCTCTTGCCCGTGAGGCGACGCGCCCGCGCGCCTACCTCATCTGCTCTTTCATGCTCCTGAGCTGCACCGCGTACGCGATCGCCATCGTGATCACCGCCATCGTGATCGCCAGGGCAGCCGCGTAGTTGCTCTGGTTGCCCGCGAAGCTCAGGTTGTACGCGTACATGTTCGGCGTGTAGTACGTGCCGATCGCGTTGCCCGGCACCATGTTCTGCATGATGCTCGGCTCGTTAAACAGCTGGAACGAGCCGATGATCGAGAAGATCACCGTGATCGCCAGGCTGCCGCGCAGCTCGGGCAGCTTGATGGACCTGACGATCTGCCACTCGCTCGCGCCGTCGATCGACGCGGCCTCGTACAGCGAATGCGGGATCGTGGATAGCGAACTGTAGAAGATCAGCATGTTGTAGCCCGTGAACTCCCAGGTCACGATGTTGCCGATCGAGGCGAGCAGCACACCCGGGGCCAGCATGTCCAGATGCGTGCCGAAGAAGCCGTTGAACGAACCCACCAGCCCGTACTTCGCGCCGTACATGAACCCCCAGATCAGCGTGGAGACCACGGCCGGCACCGCGTACGGCAGGAACGTGGAGATACGGAAGAACTTGGTGCCGTGCAATTTCATGGAATCCAGGGCCAACGCCATCGCCGCGGCCAGGAACAGCATGACCGGCACCTGCACCACCGTGAACAGCGCCACCCGGCCCACCGCGCTCCAGAACTGCCGGTCGTGCAGCAGACGGACGTAATTGTCGAATCCCACGAACCGCGTGCCACCGATCATCCTGTTCTGGAAGAAACTGATGTACACCGCGTACATGATCGGGATGACGAACACGAACACGAACACCAACGCGAACGGCCACATGAACTTCCAACCACGCCAATCCGCATGATGCCTATTGACACGGACCTGGTCGGGAGGTGTATGCAACTGCGTCGGAACGTTTGCTGTTGCTTGGGTCATGATTGCTTCTTTCTGTTGCGCTACAACTGCTGACGCCAACCGCTTCGTCGGCCGTTCAATCGCAGATGGTTGCGATTCGGGCATACGGAAGGCGAGGATCCGCACGGAACGTCTCCCCGCCTTGCCTTACCCTGTGCTTGGTTATGCGGTTGGAAGTATGGACGGCCGGCAAATACCGGACCGGAACTCAACCCTTATTGGTGACGGTGTAGCCCTGCTGGGTGCCATGTTCCGCGAGCGCCTTGCCGTAATTGGTGAAGGCTTCCTTCAAGGTGATCTCCTTGTTGTATGCCTTGGAAATCTGGTCGCCGAAAGATGACTGCGCAAACGGATTGTACGGTAGGTAGGAGAACTTGGAGACCTTGCGCTGGGCGGCTTCGGAAAGCACCTCGTTCACATTCTGGCCGCCGAAGTAATCGTTGACCTTCTTGTTGGCCTCGGTGGTCGGGTCGGTGAAGTCCTCGGAGGTGAGAATGCTCTTGAGGCTCGGGAAAGTACCGGTGTCGGCCATGGTCTTGGCGCCCTCGCCGTGGGTCAGGTATTCCACGAACTTGTAGGCGGCGGCCTGCTGCTTGGACTGGGAGACGACGGCGAGCGCAGAGCCACCATCCTCGGCGGAGGCCTCTTCGCCTTCCTCCCACTGCGGCAGCTGGGCCACGCGCCAGTTGCCGGCTTGGTCAGGAGCGCCGTTCATAAGATTGATCGGCATCCAGCCTCCGATGGTCAGAGAGGCGATGGTGCCGTCGTTGAGCTCGCGGTTCCAGTCGTCGGACCAGTTGGCGGTCTTGGTGTCGATAAGGTCTTCGTCGATGAGCTTCTGCTGGAACTCGATGTACTTCTTCATGCCGGAATCCTTGGTCATGTCAATGGTGAGGTTTTCGCCGTCGACCTTCCAAGGCTGGGCGCCGGCCTGCCAGGCTTGCGCGGTGAAGGGCTGGTATTCCATGCTGGAGCCGGAATTGTTGGTCATGCAGGAGCCGATGGTCCTGACCTTCTTGGCCGCCTCGTAGTAGTCGTCCCAGGTCTTGATTTGAGTGCCATCGACACCGGCCTTCTTGAATACCGCATCGTTATAGAAGAACATTTCCGGACCGGAATCGATTGGCAGCGCGTACGGCTTGCCGCCGTACTGCAGCTTGTTCCATGGACCGGCGGAGAAATCGTCGGCGAGCTTATCGGCACCGAATTGGCTCAGATCCGCCAAATCTCCGGTTACCGCGAATTGCGTGACGGTCGGGTCCTCGAGCATGACCACGTCGGGTGCGCCCTTCCCCGCCGCGATGGCATTGCTCAGTGCGGTCTGCGTGTCAGATGCGGTGCCGGTGTTGTTGAACTTCACGGTAATGCCGGGATTTGCCTTCTGGAAGTCTTTGATGAGGTCGCTCATGGTATGGCCGGTATCCCAGCCCCAGAACACGAGTTCCGCCTTGTCGGCGTCACCGGCGTTGCCATTGCTGGCGTTTGCATTGCCGCAAGCGGCCAGACCGGTGAGGGTCATCACCACGGTCAGAGCCGCAAGAACCTTCTGAGAGTTACGCATGTTTCCTCCTTCGAGAGCCAGCATCAGACCGTCTTCGTCCGATACGATCAGGAGCCTCGTCCCACTCTGCCGCCCGTTTTGATATGCCGCTGTACCAATGATGATGACAGTCGGTACGCCCTCTTGCGGACAGTCTTGGGATTGCTTCTGTTTGACCCTGTTTCCTTCCTGATACAGCTGTGTATCATTGACTCTTATGATACACAGCTATATCAACATGTCAAATCCAGTCGAACATCCCCTTTCCGATATCCGTTCGTTAATCGATTGACTCTTGATTTTCCAGGCGTTTCGCATTCACTTCATGACAGACGACTTTCCTGCAGTCGTATCCTCGGGCACCCGACCGACCGAAGATTTCAGCTCCACCCTGAGCAAACTCTCATACTTAGAAATCATCAATCAAGAGAAACATCATTCCAATGTGGCGCGTCCGACAGCGCACGATCCCCTAAAAACCGGTTCGCCGGCAGAGCGTGCATGCGGGATAAGTCCGAAGTCAAATATTAGGGGGCATCAATCCGAAGTTTCCCCCCTCCATCTGAAATCATCCCCGGCAATCCTCCGTATGCAGGCCCTCACCCCGATCAAGCAACCGAACGTGAAGGCCCAAGCATACGGTCGGTTTCGCTACAAACTCAGGAAAAGCTCGTGAATGCGGGTATCGTCGGTAAGCTCGGGATGAAAGGCCGTGGCGAGCATGTTGCCTTGGCGCAGGCCGACCACATTGCCGTTCACTTCGGTCTCGACCGTCGCCGCCGAACCGACTTCGGCCACGAACGGCCCACGGATGAACACCAGCGGAACATCCTTGAGTATGACATCGGACGAGACGCCTTGGGGAACATGCTCGCCCGGTGCGATCACGACGGCGTTTTCGCCGGGAGCAGAGCCAAAGTCGGCAGTGGCGGCAAAGGAACCGAGCTGACGCCCATAAGCGTTACGGCGCACGATGGCGTCAAGCGCACCGAAGTAGACATTCGGATCATTATCCAGCCGTCGCGCCAGCAGAATCATGCCGGCGCAGGTGCCGAACACCGGCTTGCCCGCGGCGATATGCGCCGCAATCGGATCAAACAGACCGGTCGACCGCAAAAGCTTGCCCTGCGTGGTGCTTTCACCACCCGGCAGGATTACACGGTCGATGGAGTCATCGAAATCCTCGACGGCACGCAGCAGCTTCCACGGGGCGCCAAGACGGTCCAGCATGGCGGCATGCTCGGCGAATGCACCCTGCACTGCGAGAATGCCGGTCACGCCGTGACGGGCGGATTCGGCACCTGCGGCCACATCGGCCGACTCTTCCTTTGCGATATACTCAACGGCTACAACCATCGGATCTCCTTATGCGACGGCAAGCGGGAGCCGAGAATCCTACGATTCCCGGCTCGCCGCGTTTGTTCAGCATGATGGGCGCACCCATCCGGAACGACGAGGCCGGCATGCGCCCCGTCAGAACGACATGTCAAAACGATATGGGCGAGAAATCACTCACCCCTGGCGGCCATGATGGTCTCGATCTCGTCCTCATTGATGCCGACCATGGCCTCGCCGAGATTCTCGGACAGGTGCGCAAGCAGGTCGGCGTCCTGCCAGTTGGCGGTGGCCTGCACGATGGCGGCGGCGCGCTTGGCCGGGTCGCCGGACTTGAAGATGCCGGAGCCCACGAACACACCTTCCGCGCCAAGCTCCATCATGAGGGCCGCGTCAGCCGGGGTCGCGACACCGCCGGCGGCGAAGTTGACGACCGGCAGGCGGCCGTTGTCATGCACATGCTTGGCCAAGTCATACGGCACGGCCAGCTGCTTGGCCGCCTCGTACACCTCGTCGTCGCACAGGGAGACGAGCTCGCGAATCTGCTTGTTCATGGTGCGCATATGGCGTACGGCCTAGATGACGTCGCCCGTGCCCGGTTCGCCCTTGGTACGGATCATGGATGCACCCTCGGCGATACGTCGCAACGCTTCACCCAGATTCTTCGCACCGCACACGAATGGCACGTCGAACTGATTCTTATCGATGTGATACACGTCATCGGCCGGGCTGAGCACTTCGGATTCGTCGATATAGTCGATTTCGATGGCCTGCAGAATGCGCGCCTCGGCGATGTGGCCGATGCGCACCTTGGCCATGACCGGAATGGACACGGCTTCCTGAATGCCTTTGATCATGGCCGGATCGCTCATGCGGGAGACGCCACCGGCGGCGCGGATGTCAGCCGGGATGCGCTCGAGCGCCATCACCGCGCACGCGCCGGCATCCTGCGCGATCCTCGCCTGCTCCGGAGTGGTGACGTCCATGATCACGCCGCCCTTGAGCATCTGCGCCAGATTCTTATTCAGTTCATTTCTGTTGTTGGCCATCGCCAGCCTTTCGTCGGTAGTCTTACTCACGATACAGATACTAACGATTTGCAATTAACAAATTACATAAACTGAATATCACAGTGGTTCAAAAAGTTGGTTTCACTAAATTTTTGACCTCCTTTTCACCATCTCGCCATTCCCTGCGATTTCGATTCAGGTGACAATCATACGATTTCGCCCGATTTTCTTACCTCACCCGCCGATCACACTTTCGAATCGTCGGTTACGCACGATATCAGAAAAACGAATAATCAACGGTTGCCATACGACCACATCGCGGACGCCTACATGCGCACGATCGCATCGGCGATACGCATGGTGGAATCACGATGCGAAACGAGTACGACCATGCTCCCCTGCTCCGCAAGACCGTTGATCGACTGCAGGATCACCGATTCGTTATAGGCGTCGAGACGGCTGGTCGGCTCGTCGAACAACACCAGATCGGCATGACGAAGGAACATGCGTGCGAGTCCGATACGCTGACGCTCCCCCTCAGACAGCCGGCCACCAAGCTCGCCGACCGGAGTGTCAAGACCTTGCGGAAGCGAATCGACCAATTCGAGTGCGGAGGCCCTGTCAAGCGCGTCGCGAAGCACGCGGTCAAGACCCGCGCCGTCTTGCGGCCTGGAGTCAGCGACGGCACCTGTGCCGGATTCGGATTCGGCATTCGCACGGTCGGCATCGGAACCGACGGACGGCTTGCCGGTGACGGAATCGTCTCCGCACACTCCCTGAGGCAATGTGATCATCAGATTCTCACGAATCGTGCCATCGAACAGATACGTCTCCTGACTCATCATGGTCTGCACCCGCCGACGCCAGCCGGTATCGACCCGAGGCAGCGGCATTCCAGACAATTCGACCACGCCGGACCGCGGATCCCAGTAGCGCATGAGCAACTTGAGCAACGTGGACTTGCCTCGACCGGACGGGCCTTGAACGCCAAGAATTCCATGCTCCGGCACGTCAAGCGAAACGTGTGAAAGAACGGGAGCCGAGGAATCCGCCGACCCATATCCGAACGTTACGTCACGTACAGTCATGCCATGGTATTCCGGACGCGCGGATCCGGTCTCGACCACGGCAGGAGCTTCGTCCATCAACGAGAACAGGCGGCGCGCCGAAGCGAAAGTCTGTGTCAAGTTCGCAGGCAGCGCGCTCAACGCAAGCGTCGGACCAAACGAACTGGCAACCAGCACGAACGCGGCGACAAGCTGCGGTACGGTCAGTCGCACGACAATCGGCATGACGGCATCCGGGCCGGCATACGCCGCGAAATTCGGCATGACCATCGCCAGGAAAACGACCAACACGGTGAACAACATCACCAGCACCGCGCCAAGTCCTGCAAAATCGCCATTGCGCGCACTCAGACGAGCACGATGCGACCACAGGGAACGAGTGCGGGCAACGATACCGGCAAGCCGCGATTCGCCCTGACCAAAACGGATGATCTCGTCGAGACCACGCATGTCATCAAGCATCTCATCATCAAGTGCGGCGGATTCCCCGCGAATCCCGGAACCCAGGCCGCGCACTGCGAGCGCGAACAGCTTCGGCAGCACGACACCGACCATGAGATGAGCCACAATCAGCAGGATGGCGAAGATCGGGCTCAGCGCAAGCAATGCGATGGCATAGATGACGGTGGTCGCAACGGCGATTACGACCGGCGAAATGGTGTGAGCGAAGAAAATCTCAAGCAATTCCACGTCGGTGGTGACCAGCGCGATCAAGTCGCCCTTGCCTTTGCCTGCGAGCTTGGCGGGCGCAAGGCGACGCAATGCGGAGAACGCCTTGGTGCGAAACAGCGCAAGCAGGCGGAAAGCCACATTATGGTTCATGTACTGTTCGGCGTAGCGCATACCGCCACGGATCAGTGCGCAGACGATCATGGCCGCGATCGCAGCGGTCAGATTCATATGCCAGATCGGCAGATTGATCGCAGCGAATGCCGCAGCCACGCCGAAAACCGGTAGGAAAGTGGCCGCGAGATGGCCAAGTGTGCCGCAGGTGCAAGCGATGATCATGTATTTGCGCAGAGGGCCGACCTCATGCAGAAGTCGCCTCACAAGCCGCCAATCGGACATGGCACCATTGGTGGAAGGTACCTGGACTTGCGGCTCGCGACTTGCGAGGTCAGGGTTCGCCTCCGCAGTTTCGTTCGTGTCGGATTCGGCGGAATTGGACATCCGAAGCCCCTGAGCGGACATTCCATAACCCGCCTCCTTTCGCTTTCCGACTCGTTCCACACTGTCCTGAGCACGAAACAGCTTGGCATACACGCCGTCGGCCGCCATGAGCTCGGCGTGCGTGCCGGTTTCTACGGTTCTGCCGTTTTCGAACACCGCCACTTGATCCGCATCGACCGCATTGGCCATGCGATGCGTGACCATGATGACGGTCCTGCCACTGCCGGCAAGTTCACGAATCGTCTGCAGGATCAAGGCCTCGCTTTCCATGTCGACGCTACTGGTCGCCTCATCGAACACATAGACGGCACTACCGCGCAGGAGCGCCCGAGCGATGGCGATGCGCTGACGTTGACCGCCCGATAGGTTCGCCGCGCCTTGGTCGATGCGTAGATCGAGACCCCGTGGATCGGCCCGTACGAATTCCGCGATTCGCGCCGCATCAAGGGCGCTCCACAGGTCGCCGTCGGCGGCGTCGGGGCGTGCCATCAGCAGATTCTCGCGCAACGTTCCGGCAAACAGGTGACTGTTGGCTCCGACCAGGGTGACGTTGCCGGTCAATGATTCGCAGGTCAAGTCGCGCAATTCGCATATGGACCCGTCATCTCCGCCAGATGGGTTCGAGATCGCCGAAGGCGAACCAGACAAAGCGATGGAGCCCTCATACCCGACTAGAGAGCCGGCGAGAAGCTTGGCCGCAGTGGATTTGCCGGAACCGGAAGGGCCTACGATCACGGTTAGATTGCCGGGGGTTGCGGTGAGGGAGACACCTTGAAGGGCACCACCTTTGGCCGTGCCGCGCGCGGCGTTTTTCGATTGCGAAGGATTGGATGGTGAGGCGTAGCGGAAGGCGACGTCTCGGAAGTCGACGGTGACACCATTGCCATAGACGGGTAGACTGACCGTGCCACGGGTCGGCTTGGGCGCGTCCAACAAAGCGAAAATACGTTTTGTGGACGTCATGCCGTTCATGGCGACGTGGAAGAAGGAACCCAACTGTCGCAACGGAATGAAGAAGTCGGCGGACAGCAGGATCACAATCAGCACTCCGGCGAGCGGCAACGATCCCAAGTCGGCGAAACGGAAAAAGTTCGGCAGCCAATCGTATATGCCGGCCGGATACCGTCCGCCAACCATGTATTGCCAGATCGCGACGATGATGCCGGCTGCCGATCCACCATAGGCGACCACGTCCATCGCGGTAAGCGAACGCAGCTGAATCTGCAGTACATTCATGGTCATCACGCGGAATTGCTCGGCCTTTTCGTCCATCTCCTGCGCAGCGCTGGCGTCGGCGTCGAAGGTCTTCAATGTTTCCAGCCCCTGCAGATTATCAAGGAATGCGGAGCCCATGTCAGTGTACTTGCCCCAATATTGTTTGAATACGCGGGCGGCACGCATCGCCACCAGTCCCACGATCAACACGATGAGCGGTGCGCAGACGAGCAACGTCGCAGCGGTCGGCACATTGATCGGTGCCACAACAAGGAACAACGTAATCGGCGCCAACACGGCATAGAACAACTGGGGCAGGAACAGTTCGAAGAAACTTTGAATCTGCTCGACGCCCTCGACGGCGGACTGCACCACGTCGGCGGTGCCCACACGTTGCGAATACGAGGGGCCGAGTGCAAGCATCTTATTGAACAGTTTTTCACGCAATGCAAGTTTGACCTGTTCGGCGGCCTCGGTGCCGAAGTGGGCTGCGGAACGCAGCATGAGGAAACGGACCATCATGGCGAAGACGATGACGATCGCATAGGCCGCAATCGCCCCTCCCGGCAGTCCAGCGGCAAACGTCGAAGTACCCACATGGGCGGCGAAGCCATTGAGCCGACCATTGAGTACGGTGATCTCCGTGCCGAGCAGCAGGTACTCAAGCATGTGCGCTAACGTGAAAACAAAGACGACGTTCGCGAGCAGGCCTATCCACTGGCATAGCACTTTCGCCGCCACCAACCGACCGACGCCGGGAGCCATGGAGAACAGTCGTCTATCGAACATCGCGCCTCTTTCATAAGCCTCACGCCGCGAACGCGGCATACGCAAATCCACATCTCAGGCTACAGACCACGTGCCGAATGCACAATGACTTCTTCTTAGAGCCAGTCACCGCCGGCACGCATACCCCCCTAACTTGCTGTCTCGCCGCCGTGCGAGCACTCTACGAAACTCTCCATAGTTCATGAATTTGGGAATGGTTATTTTTCGGTGCCATCACATTGGCGCAATGCCGGGAGACGAGACGGAGTGCTCGCACGGCGGCGAGACAGCAAGTTAGGGGGGGTAGTGGCAGGAATCCCGCACGACCTCAAGAGAGGCTGGATGTTCGCCATTGAGCAGGCAGCCTTGACGCAAGGGGTAATTGCGTCAATCGTGAGTGTACACGGATAACACGGTGATATTCAACAACATTTCAGCAGATTCTGATGCATTCCGTTCAGACGACACCCCCTTGCTGACGGCTCCCATTCCATTTAGATTTACGTCGGCGCCATGTCAATCCTTTTTTAGAACGATTGTCACGCGATTGCAACACCGCGTTTGACGATTTCAATTCATTTGTCAGTTCATACAAAGTGAATCGAAGTGTTCTTGTCGCTTCTCACAATGCAGACTCATATCGTCACCACGTATGATGTGCAAGGCGTTTCAAGGGGTAAACCTCCCTTGTGCAGAGGATTACGCGGCAGTACCGCACCGCTACGCGGCCGATTCCCGCGAGAAAAGAGAACACTTCATGCTCACCGAGTACACGACTCCAGGCACATCCGCTGAGGTACACGACGACGAATCCATCTACTCCCTGCTCACGGAGCGCATTGAGCGCACCGGCGAAGACACGATAATCGCCGCCCGCAAAATCGGCCCAGGCCGATGGGCGAATGTAACCACAGGAGAATTCCGCCAGGCCGTGGTCGCCGCCGCGAAAGGCCTGATCGCCTTTGGCATCAAACAGGGTGACGCGGTGACCATCTTCTCCACCACCCGTTACGAATGGGGCGTGCTCGATTTTGCGCTTGCCGCCATCGGCGCCGTCAGCGTACCGATCTACGATACCGATTCCGCAGCACAGGCCGAGCGCATTCTCAACGATTCCGAAGTGAAACTGGCCATCGCGGACAATCGCGAACGATTCGACCGTCTTGATTCAGTCATCTACCACTGCCCTTCGTTGAAGCATATTCTCATGCTTGATTCCAATGCCATGGGCGCGCTGGAAGGCATGGGCGTGGCCGTATCCGATGAAGAGCTTTCCGCGCGCATGGGTGCGGTGAAGGCCGACGATCTGGCGACCATCGTATACACGTCCGGTTCCACCGGAGCTCCGAAGGGCGCGGAACTCTCTCATCGCAATTTCGTTGCGATCACGCGTGCCGCAAGCATGGCCCTGCATGAGATGATCACTGACGACCATCCGCGCCTGCTGCTGTTCCTGCCGTTGGCACACTGTTTCGCACGTTTCATCCAATATTGTTCGATCGCCTCTGATGACGGCGTCGTCGGCTATCTGCCGGATACCAAGACGCTGCTTCCGGACGTACGTTCTTTCGAACCGACCTATCTGCTGGGCGTGCCACGCGTGTTCGAGAAGGTCTACAACGCCGCTTCCCGCAAGGCCGGCACCGGCTGGAAGGGTCGCCTGTTCTTCAAAGCCGCCGAAGCCGCACGCGATTGGTCGCGCATGGAGCAGGCCGGCGAGAAACCGACCATGAAGCAGACTGCGCAGCACCTGTCGTATGAGGCCTCCGTGTACCGCACCGTCCGTGGCGCTTTGGGACCGAGGATTCGTTATGTCGCCTGCGGCGGCGCTCCGCTGGACGCATCGTTGGCACATTTCTTTGCCGGCATCGGCCTGCCGATGATTCAGGGTTACGGCATGACGGAAACCGCGGCACCGTTCGCCGCAACCCGCGTCACCGACAATGTGATCGGCACCGTCGGCCAGCCGGCACCGGGTTCGTCCGTGCGCATTTCCACGGACGGCGAGCTGCAGGTGAAGGGTCCGAACGTCTTTCTGGGCTACCACAATCTACCCGACAAAACCGCTGAAGTGTTCACTGAGGACGGATGGCTATGCACCGGAGATCTTGCTTCGATTGACGATGAGGGGCGCATCACGATCACCGGCCGCAAGAAGGACATCATCATCACGGCCGGAGGTAAGAACGTCTCCCCCATCCCAATGGAACAGGAGATTGCGAAGTGCCCGATCGTGGAGCATGCGGTGGTCGTCGGCGACAATCGTCCGTTCATCGGGGCGCTGGTTACGTTGGATCCGGAGGGGCTGGCGGCGTGGTTGCCGACCGTCGGTCTGTCGGCGGATACGCCGCTGGATCGCGTAGCCACCACCGCTGCCGTGCATGATGAAATTCAGCAGTATGTGGATAAGGCGAACGCCACGGTGTCACGTGCCGAATCCGTGCGCAAATTCGTAGTTCTGGACACGCAATTCACGCAGGGAAACAAGTGCCTGACGCCGTCGCTGAAGGTGGTGCGCCCGGCGGTGAACCGCATCTTCGCCGATGTGATCGACCAGCAGCTTTACAACGGCAAGCGCTGAAGCCCGCGTTCACCAGCCGCACATGCAGTAGGTGTCGGTGGATTGGGAATCCGCTCAATCCACCGACACCTGAGTATGTCTGAGCGTCGGTGATTCGCGACACTTGCCCAATCTGCCGACGCTCAGTGCCTCTCAGTGTCGGTAGATTGAGGCACCTCCCAGTCTGCCGACGCTTACGGCACATCGACTCAGTGACGATTGTTGAGACGGTGGTACATCTCGCTGATCTCGAGGTCACGCTCGAATTCGCGAGCGGTGATGTTCTCGTCAATGGTGGCGAGCTCGACGCCGGCAATGCGGGCGAAGTCCTCCCAAACCTCACGGCCGACGGAAGTGGTCATGCAGGTGTGGTGCGAAGCACCGGAACGCAGCCAGCACTCGGCGGAGGTCTTCAGGTTCGGACGCGGAACCCATAGGGCACGGGCGCACGGCAGCTCCTTGAGGGAACCGTCCGGCTCGACGATGTCGACCACGTTCATGGTCAGGCGGAAGCGTTCGCGCACATCAGACATGGACACGACCACGGCATCCTTCTTCGGGGCGCCGGTGAAGACCAGACGCACCGGATCGGCCTTGCCGCCGATGCCGAGCGGATGAATCTCCAGTTTCGGCTTGGCGATGGTGCCAATGGACGGAGAGGTTTCAAGCATGTGGGAGCCCATGATCTTCTCACGGCCCGGCACGAAGTTGTAGGAGTAGTCCTCCATGAGGGACGCGCCACCGTCAAGGCCATACCCCATCACGGCGCCGATACGCACGAGCACGGCGGTCTTCCAATCGCCCTCGGCGGAGAAGCCGAAACCGTACTCGGATGGGAAGCGCTGCGGGCCGACGCCCGGCAGCTGCGGCAGGGAGCCGAGGTCCTCGAAGTTGTCGACGCCGGCGGTGCAGCCGTTGGCACGCATCATGTTGACCATGGCGGCCTCTTCCTTGGCCGCAATGAACAGGGAGTCGTACTTGGCGTCAAGCAGTTCCGGATCGACGTCGTACTTGGCCTTGTAGTCTTCGATGATCTCCTTGACCTGATCGTCCTTGACTGCGTCGTAGGCGGCGCACAGTTCGTTGACGGCCCAAGTGTTGATGGAGGCGCCGAACACGCGCTCGGCTTCGGTCTTGTCGCCTTCGGTGACAGCCACGTTACGCATGTTGTCGCCCCAGCGCATGACCTTCATGTTGTTGGAGGCATCCCAGCCGGCACAGGCGCGGGTCCAGGTGGCGATCTGCTCGGCGACTTCCGGATCGGTGTAGTGTCCGACGACGATCTTACGATTGATGCCCAGACGGGTCAGAATGTAACCGAACTCGCGGTCGCCGTGGGCGGCCTGGTTCAGGTTCATGAAGTCCATGTCGATGGTTTCCCACGGAATCTCGAAGTGATGCTGGGTGTTGAGCTGCAGCAGCGGCTTGGTGAGCACTTCGAGGCCGCGAATCCACATCTTGGCCGGAGAGAAGGTGTGGCACCAGGCGATCACACCGATGACGTTCGGATTTGCAGAAGCTTCGACCATGAAGGCCTTGACGCCGTCGGAGGACTTCAGGGTGGGCTTCAGCACGATCTTGACCGGAATCTTGCCGGTGGCGTTGAGCGCGTCGACGATTTCGCCGGACTGTTCGGCCACCTGGCGCAGGGCTTCTTCGCCATAAAGATCCTGGGAGCCGACGCCGAACCAGACTTCCTTGCCTTCGAACGGGTTTTCCATTGTCATGTTGTTTCCTTTACTTCGTTGTTGTTGCGATCGTTGATTGTGCTTTGTCGATTATGTTGCGCCGCCATCTCTGGCGAAGGAACGTCGTCAGTGCTGTCCGTAAACGTTCTGGTAGCGGTCGTTCAGCTTGTCGATGTCCTCCTGCGGAATCGGGATGATGTCGCCCAGCTGCTTGGCTGCCCACATGGTGTGAGCCACCTCCTCGGTCATGGCGGCGGCCTTGACGGCGCCTTCCGCATCCTTGCCGATGGTGAACGGGCCATGATTCTGCATGAGCACGGCCGGAGACTTCGGATACTTCTTCAGAGTCTCCACCACACCCTCGCCAATGGTCTCGGAACCGATCAGTCGGAACGGTCCGACCGGTACCGGCCCGCCGAACTCGTCACCCATCATGGTCAGGCCGCACGGAATGTTCTGGCCGGTCGCCGCCCATGCGGTCGCGTAGGTGGAGTGGGTGTGCACCACACCATACACGTCGGGCATGTGACGGTAGATGTAGGCATGGGAAGCGGTGTCGGAGCTCGGCGACTCGGAGCCGTCGACCACGTTGCCGTCGAGGTCGCACACGACCATGCTCGACGGAGTCAGGTACTCATAGCGTAGGCCGGACGGTTTGATGACCATCAGGTCGGCGGTGTGCAGACGCTGGGACACGTTGCCGGCCGTCCATACGACCAGATTCCACTTGATCAACTGCTCGTGCAGGGTTGCGACGACTTCGCGCACCTGCTTGACTTCGGCGCGGACCTCGGGGCCGTAATCAGCCAGAGTTGCCATGATGTGTTTTCCTTTCGTCAGGTCTTGATTTGATTTACGATTATTTGGTTTCCAGAGGGATGCTTGCGATTGCGGCGTGCTCCATCGGCAGTCCCTTGCGGAAGCGGTCGAAGAATTCCTCGAAACCGGCCACGTCGTCGGCGTCTGGCTCTTCCGTGGTGGAGACCGCGTCCGAGAAGACGCGCGAATCGAGGTATTCGTCAAGCGGCTGGTCGGCATGCCACAGGTAGTCGGCGAGCACGGCCATACCCCACGCTCCGCCTTCAGCGGCGGTGGCCATGACCTTGATCGGAGTGTCGAACGCGGCCGCGAGGATTTTCTGCGCGACCTTCGGCGTGGTGAAGATGCCACCATGCCCAACGAGTGAATCGACTGCGACGCCTTCGTCCTTGGTCATGACGTCCATGCCGATCTTCACCGGCGAGAATGCGCCGAACAGTTGGGCCCGCATGAAATTGCCAAGGCTCATCCGAGCTTCCGGACCGCGGGCGAACAGCGGCCGGCCTTCCGACAGGCCGGCCAGGAATTCGCCGGAGCGGAACGGATAGTTGATGAGTCCCCCGCAATTGGAGTCGACGTCATCCGCAATCGCGGAACGGAAGAGTGTGCCATACAGCGTGCCGGCGTCGACCGGCTGTCCGATGGCAGCCGCGAGCTGGCCGAACAGGCCGACCCATGCATTGAGATCGGAGGTGAAGTTGTTGGCGTGGCTCATACCGGCCAAATCACCGGCCGGAGTGGTGACGAGATCCACTTCCGGATGCAGTCGTGCCAGCTTGTGTTCGAGCACCACCATGGCGAAGATCGAAGTGCCAGCGGAAACGTTGCCGGTGCGCACGCGCACGGAATTGGTGGCCACCATTCCGGTGCCGGCGTCACCTTCAGGCGGGGCGAGGGTGATGCCCGGCTGGAGGGTGCCGGTCGGGTCAAGCAGCTTGGCGCCTTCAGCGGTGAGTTCGCCTGCCGGAGCACCGGCCACCAGCGGTTCGGGAAGTAGATCTTCAAGCTTCCATGGCTGGGCCGCGACTTCCGGCAGCGCATCGAACTTGTCGATGAACGCGGTTTCGTAGGTGTGAGTGGTCGGGTCGATGGGGAACATACCGGAGGCATCTCCCACGCCGAGCACCTTCCTGCCGGTGAGCTTCCAGTGCACATAACCGGCGAGCGTGGTGAAATAGGCCACCTTGCCGACGTGCTCCTCCATGTTGAGCACGGACTGGTAGAGGTGGGCAATGGGCCAGCGTTCCGGAATGTTGTATTGGAAGAGTTCCGAGAGCTTCTCATGAGCTTCGGATGTGTTGGTGTTCTGCCAGGTGCGGAATGGGACGAGCAGCTCGCCGTTCTCGTCAAAGGCGAGGTAGCCGTGCATCATGGCGGAGAAGCCGATGTGCCCCACATGGGTCAGTTTCTCGCCGTAAGCGGTTTCCACATCGCCGGCCATCTTGGCGTATGCGGTCTGCAGGCCCGTCCAGATCTCCTCCTGGGTGTAGCTCCACAGGCCGTCTTCCAGATGGCTGGCCCAGCCGTAATCGCCGGCGGCGATGGTGTGGTATTCGTCATCGATAAGCACCGCCTTGATTCGGGTAGATCCGAATTCGATGCCCAAGCTCGTCTTGCCTGCGCGGATTTTCTCGGCGGTCAACGCAACCGGCTCTTGCGACATAGTTCCAAACTCCTTGCGTCCGAGCGCCTCGTAACCACTCTGTCAACCGAATGTTAGCGCTCACTGTTAACGCTCACTATTCTAAACGGAAAGCATCGACCACACAAGTCCGTCGTGTCCTGCCACTCCATGCAATTCGCCTGATTCCAGGAAACGGGGGACATCCAAATCATCCTCGGCAGACATCATCCGTCCGATTCGCCAAAATCGGACAACCAGGGAACGGCAAACGGCTTGTGGGTGTCCGAATTTGAAGATTCGGACACCCACAGGCCAAAGAGTCACGGGCAACGGAACTCAGCGGTGGCGTACAGGCCCCAAAGAACTGCGATTCATGACTTTGGCGGGGATAAGGCCCACACCATGCTGCGAGATGGAGAACGAGTTCTCGTCGCCCTCCCCAAGCAGATACAGTGCCTCACGCATGGCCGCGGTACCAAGTCGTTCGAAGTCCGGGTGAATCGTGGTCAGGGGCGGGAACATATTGTCCATCGCCGGCATGTCATCAAAACCGACGACGCTGACATCCTGTGGAATGCGCACACCGTGCTCGTGCAACGCGCGAGCCACGCCCACGGACTGGCTGTCGTTCGCACACACCACACAGGTCGGCAGTTCACCGCCGGTGCGTCCGATATTGTCAAGCACATGGTTCATTTTGCCGTACGCTTCCGTGGCATCCCACGATTCACATTGCACGGTCACGGAACTGATCGCGTTCGCCCCGCATAGCTTGTTCCAAGCGAGCAAACGGGTCGCCGCATCCCGCCATTCCTTCGGACCGGCGAAATACAACACCGAACGGTGGCCATATTCGCTGACTATTCGCATCACGTCAGCCATGGCACCCCACTGATCCACGCCCACCACGGAAACATGACGGCGGTCGGTGGACGTCATCAGCCGCAAACCGTCCTGCACGCTTACGCCTCCGTGAGTGGAAGTGACGATCACACGCGGCTGCGAAATCTGCGCACGGCATGCGGCGGAGAACATCACATCGGTCGGCGTCAGGAAAATGAACGCGTCCACGTTCTGTTCGTCGAAGGTGCGGCATAAATCGTCAAAATCACCTTGCGTACACAACGCCTCGTGCACCATGCTCACCGACATGAACAAACCATGCGACCGAGCCATGGACTCGATGGCGGAAATCGCGGAAATTGGGCCATAGAAACGCTGGCCGCCGGCAATCAATCCGATGGTGCGCGAGCGGCGCGAAGCCAGAGCGCGCGCGGAATTGCTCGGTCGATAGCCAAGTTCGTCGATGGCCTTCTGCACTCTCTCCCGCGTGGCGTCCGACACATCAGGCGAATGATTGATGACGCGCGACACCGTCTGATGACTGACTCCGGCAAGCTTGGCGACCTCGAACATGGAAGGACGCTTGTTCGCCGTTTTACGCCTGACTGCCATGCCTCATTGCCCTCCACACGCGACCATTGTTGCCTTCGACCATTTTACACGCAACTTCAGTTAGCGCTAACAGGCGTTCTCTCGCGTTCACTTAGTGCAGCATTCGTGTATGCCGGCAACCACCGGCGAACTTACTTACCGAGCTGCCAGACGGGCAAGTCGAGCCGCAAAATTCGGCCAGTCGGTACGCATGGCGGTCAGGAGCCTGCGATTGGGGACCTCGTCGATCGGAACCCATTCGACTTCCATGCTTTCGTCGTCATTCGCGGCCGGATGCGCATGATGCCCGGGCTTCTCGAAGGCGAAGACGGTGGTATATGCCCACGGTCCGTGATCCTCACGGTAGGAGCCGACCACTTCAATGTCTTCCGGAGTGATGTTGGCTTCCTCGTAGGATTCCCGCAACGCACCTTCGATCGGGCTCTCGCCGTCGGCGGTGGCGCCGCCCGGAATGCCCCACGTGCCGCCTTCCGCGCTCCAGACCGCACGATGCTGCATGACGATATGCGTCACCTTGCCGGTCTCTTCATCGCGTCGGGCCAGTAGCACGCCGGAAGCGCCGTTGATGCCCCAATGCTTGCGTCCGCAGGCACAGTCCACCCAGCCGTCGCCAGGCTGATGCACATTTTCTTTGGGCGGCAACGGTTTCGCCGCTCCCGTTTTCGCATCATAAGTCACGCGCGGATATTGGTCCTCACGCGTCACATTCCACAGATCGGTCCATTCCACACCCAGTCCGGCCGCCAGTCGGCGCACCAACGGCAGGCTCAATCCGATGATGCCGTGTGGATCGCCCTCGATGGAATCGATGAACGCGCCACCGAAACCTTCCAGCGTAAAGGATCCGGCAACCTCCAGCGGCTCACCGGTGGTAATGTAACGCTCGATGTCAAGGTCGGAATATTCGCAGAAATGCAATATGGCCTTACTCGCGCCACGGACCATGCGACCAGTGGCGAAATCAATCAGGCAGTGGCCGGTCCACAGTTCGCCGGTGGCGCCTCGCATGGCGCACAACCGCTCACGAGCGACGGCTTCGCTGTGCGGCTTGCCATAGCATTCGCCATCAAGCAGAAACATGGAGTCGCAGCCGAGAATCAGCGGGCCGACGGTGGCGCGGGTAAGTCCCGGCTGACCTTCGATCGCATCGGTGATCGGCTCGGTGACGGTCGGAATGGCGACATCGGAAAAATCACGGGTCTGCACATCGTCGGAATCCTGCACGACTTCCGGTCGCAATGTAACGACATCGGCCGCGGATCCGGTCTCAAAACCGGCGACGGCCGTATCTCCCGCGATCTCACGGGACTTCAGCGGATATCCGATGATCCTCTCGCCCGAAGCGGCGGCTGCGGTCGCCACGACGTTACGGTACGCCTCATGTACGGCCTCGGCCTTGGCGGAAGCCAGAATCATCACTCGCCGCTCGACCGACAGATCGGCGACGCGAACCCCGGCTTCGGCGGCGGCGCGTTCCAGTGCAGCCGGCTCGTCGACGTTCGAAACGCGGATGGTCGGGCAGATGCCGGCTGAGAACAGCACGTCGCGACGTGGCTTGGATTTCGAGGCGAGAATCAGCGGAATGGAAGTACTCATGCGCGCTCCACCTGCACGCCCTTGGTGTCGACGCCGAGATGCAGCACACGCCAATGGCCGGAGGAAAGCTCTTCCGCCGCAATCCGTTCGAGTTCCTCGCGGGCGTCGCCATGATGCAGCACCAACACGCACGGTCCGGCGCCGGAAACGGTGGAGGCGAACCCGTAGGAGCGCATCTTCTCGATCAGGGCCCAGGACGGTTCCATCAGCGATGCACGGTACGGTTGGTGCAATCGATCCTGCGTGGCGGCATACAGCAACGCATTGGCGTTCTTCTTCTGGCCAAGGGCGAGCATGCCCGGATTCATGGCGGCCGGCAACAGGCTCACACGGGACACATTGTGCACGGCATCCTTGAAGGCGACCTTGCCCGGCAGGGCCTGACGGGCCTTTTCGGTGGACAGCTCGTAATCCGGAACGAACACGGCGGCGGTCAGGTCATCGGCCACACGGTAGTTGATGGTGTGGAAGCCATTGTGGAGCGGATCACCGCCCGGGATCGGCACGGAGCCGACACCTTCCGCGGTCTCCATATCCCACGACATGGTCAGGCCTCCGTACACGGCCGGTGCCACATTGTCGGGATGGCCTTCGATGGCGGCGGCCAGTTCGAACACGGCGTCACGATTGAGTTCGTCATCCTGCGCGAAAGCGGCCGCGGCGGCGATGCCGGCCACGATGGCTTCGGCGGAGGATCCCATGCCCCGTGCCTGCGGAATGCGGTTGTTCGCCTGAAGGATGAAGCCCATGCGCCCCAGCCCGAAGGTCTGGCATGCACGGCGGAAGGTGGAGACCACCAAGTGGGTTTCGTCGCGCGGCAGGGTGTCGGCGCCCTCGCCTTCGATCATCACCTGCGCCGCGGTGTTCACCGGGTCGGTGCACAACGTGAATTCAAGTTCGTCGTGGTAGTCCAAGGCCAGTCCGACCGTATCGAAGCCGGAGCCGAGGTTGGCGCTGGTGGCCGGAATGCTTACACGCACCTTGCGAGTAACTGGAGTCATGTCTCGTCGTCCTTCGTCACATCTTCATTACAAATCATGCACCGTATACCCGAACCGGTACAACGGTCAAATCACGGCACGCAATCATCATCGAAGTCGGGGCCCACGTTTGCCTTGCCTGCAATCGTGGGCCCCGCACCGCAATCAGTTCAATACGCGCAGAATCGACGGCTCGCCGACCACGCAATCGAGCTCACACACATCTTCGACGGTCTTGCGCAGGGTGAGCTCGTCGGTCATATGCGTGACCAGACGCAGCTGCTGCAGCTCGCCGTCATAGCCCGGATCCTTGAGGGTGGGCTTCAGATCCTGATTCACACCGTTGATGGACACGCCATGCTCGGCGAACTTGGCCGCGATGGCGGCGAGCACGCCCGGATTGTCGTGAATCACGAAACGTACGGCGAACTCGGCCTTGGACGCTTCGATCGGTGCCTTCTTCAAGTCGTTATACAGCGGAATGACCGGGCCCGTGCAGCCTTGCGCGATATGACGCGCCTCGGTGACCACGTCGCCGACCACCGCGGAGGCGGTCGGAGCGCCGCCCGCGCCACGACCGTAGAACATGAGGTCGTCGGCCGCCTCGGCCTTGACGAACACGGCGTTGAAGGAACCATGAACGGATGCCAGCGGATGGTTGTTGGAGATCAGCGCCGGATACACTCGCGCGGAAACGCCGGCTTCGGTATTCTCCACGACGGCCAGCAGTTTGATGACCTTGTCTTCGGCGGTGGCCGCGGCGATGTCATCGGCGGTGATCTTGGTGATGCCTTCGACGGACTCGTCGTCGATGGTCACATTGGTGTGGAAGCCCAGGGTGGCCATGATGGCGGCCTTGTTGGCGGCGTCATAGCCTTCGATGTCGCCGGTCGGGTCGGCTTCGGCATAGCCCTTGGCCTGAGCGTCCTTGAGCACGTCGTCGAAGTCGAGGCCCTTGGTGGTCATCTCGTCGAGAATGTAGTTGGTGGTGCCGTTGACGATGCCGAGCATGCTCGTCACCTTGTCGCCCACCAGCGATTCGCGCAACGGCTTGAGGAACGGAATGGCACCGCCTACGGAGGCCTCGAAGTAGATGTCGACGCCCTTGGCTTCGGCGGCCGCGTAAATCTCCGGACCGTACTTGGCGAGCAGAGCCTTGTTGGCGGTGACCACAGAAGCACCGGATTCGATGGCGGCGAGCACGAACTTGCGGGCTACGCCGGTACCGCCGATCAGCTCGATGACGATGTCCGAACCGGTGGCCACGCTCATGGTGTCGGTGGTGACCACGGACTTGTCGATCCATGGGAACGGGTCGGTTTCGGTGGGGTCGAGGCAAGCGACGCCGGTCAGTTCGATCGGTCGGCCGATGCGCGCTGCGAGTTCATCCTTCTGCTCCACCAGCAGACGTGCAGTCTGGGAGCCGACGGTACCTGCACCCAGCAATCCAACGCGAATCGGTGCAACATCTTCCTGTACCAAGGCATCCTCCCTCGAATGTGAAATATTGGTATAACGTTGCTCATTGTACGGGGCCGATATGACGAACAGCGGCGAAATTCCAAGAAAGAAATCGCTATTTGCGACAATTCTGCCGTGAATGTCCCCATACGTGACGTACCATGTTCAGTAGAAGGTAACCACGAACGCGTTCGTGCCGGCTTCAACGTTGAGCGCCCGCCGAACAAAGTCCACGAAAGGACATGCAATGGCAGGATTCTTCGCCTCTCTGTTCCACAAGAAGGCCGACGCCTCCGTCTCGAATCCCGATGAGGGGGACTTTGTCGAGTCGCCCGCCGACGATTCCCGCACGGCATCGTCGCAGGAGGAACATCTGCCGACGCGAATCGCACTCTGTTCACCTGCCGACGGCGCCGCGAAATCGTTGGAGGAAGTGGCCGACGACGTATTCTCCACAAAGGTGCTCGGCGAAGGTTTCGCCGTAACGCCGAGCAATGGGCTGATCGTGGCACCGGTCAGCGGCACCATCTCGACCATCGCCAATGCGAGGCATGCCGTGGGCATCACGATGGAGAACGGCATTGAAGCGCTGGTGCACATCGGCATCGATACGGTGCAGCTCAAGGGCGGGCCGTTCACCTTGCTGGTACAGCCCGGGCAGAAGGTCAACGCCGGTGAGCCGATCGACGAAGTCAATCTGGCGGCCGTGCATGCGGCCGGAAAGCTCACCGACGTGATCGTGGTGTTCACGAACGCCGACGACATCGATGCAATCGACATCACCGCCCACGGTGCCATACTTGCCGGCGGTCCGGTGGGCACGTTGATTGCGCGCTGACGTTCCGTCGATACGCGCCGTTACCGGCTGACGTCCCAGCTGAGGAGATCGTCGATGCTCTGACGGCGAATCATCACATGCGCATCGGTCTCGCCGATGCCGACGACCGCCGGAATCAACGCCTGATTGTAGTTGCTGGCCATGGTGCGCCCATACGCGCCGGTGACCGGCACCGCGAGGATGTCGCCGCGCGTGATGTCGGCCGGCAGCTGCACTTCGTTCACGACGATGTCGCCGGATTCGCAGTGCATGCCCACCACACGACACAGTTTGGTGTCGTCCGAACCCTTACGGTTGGCAAGCCGTGCGGTGTAGTCGGAGCCGTACAGGGCGGGACGGATGTTGTCGCTCATGCCGCCGTCGACGGATACGTACACACGTTCATGCACCGGATTGCCGGCCTTGTCGGTGGCGTCGCCATTCAGCCGCACCGGTTTGATGGTGCCCACACGGTAGAGCGTCACGCCGGTCGGCGCGACCGTCCAACGACCCGGTTCGAAGGAGATGACCGGGGCGGGCATGCCGAGCGCACGGTTCACGGTGGTGACCGCGTCGGCAAGACGGCCGAGTTCCACGTCGATGTCCATGGAATCTTCGCCATCGGTGTAGGCCACGGAATAGCCGCCGCCCAGATCAACCTCCGGCAGTGTGTACGCATCGGTGGCGTAGAAGGTCTTGCGTAGGAGCATCATGCGTTTCGCGGCCTGAATGAAGGCATCCGCATCATGGATGTTGGAGCCGATATGCGAGTGCACGCCGACCAGTTCAAGTACGTCCTGATGGCGTTGGATATCCTTCAGCACGGCGAGCGCCGGTCCGTCGGCCACCATGGTCATGGCTTCGGCAAGTTTGCGATCGCCTTCCGAAACCTTCTCGTGGCTCATGTCATACGGGTATTTGATGTCATACCGCAGGGCACGGTCGGAACCGGCCTCGCCCGACTGCTCCCCCAGCCTTGCATTGCTTCCTGCCGGAGTCACGTCGGTCAGATCGTCCAGCACGCTCAGCTTGCTCGCGTCGGCGTCCACCGGCAGCAACGCCACGCCGAATTTCTGATCCTCGTACGCGGTCGAAACGAATTCGTGACCGCCCGCATGGATGCCGGAGGTGACGCGCAGCATCACCCGTGCTCGCTTGCCAAGCCGTTTGGCGATGTCGGCGATGCGAGCGGGCTCGTTCGGCTCGTCCACCACGATTTTGGCGAATCCCTGTTCGATGGCGAGCACGATTTCCTCATCGGATTTGTTGTTGCCGTGCAATACGAGCCTACGGCCCGGAACGCCTGCGGCGAGCGCGATGCGCATCTCGCCCATGGTGCAGGTGTCGATGAGCATGCCCGCTTCGGTGACGATGCGGCAGATCTCCTTGGACAGCAATGCCTTGCCGGCGAAGCTTACGTGCGTGACGGTGTTGTTGAACGCATTGCCTGCGGATGTTACGAATTTCGAGGCGCGTGCACGCACTTCATCGGTGTCGATGACGTAGAGCGGCGAGCCGAATTCGTCGAGCAGGCTTTCGGCGGTGCGACCGTGGAAGGTGATTTCACCGTTGTCGTTCACGGCCGACCCGGCCGGCCAAATCGGGGTGATGGGCATGTTCGGCCTCACATCCTGTCGGGGGCGGTGACGCCGAGTAGGTCAAGACCTTCGGCGATTACGGTCCGGACGGCGTCGTTGAGCTTCAGGCGTGCGGCGGCGCGGGCCGGTTCCGGAGCCTTGGCGATGCGCACGGCCTCGGTGTCCTCTCCGCGGGCTTCCGGGTCGGTGAGTGCCATCGGCACCACGCGTTCCACGTTGTACCACTTGTGGTAGGTGGCGGCAAGGTCCTCAAGGTAGTGGGCCACGCGGTGCGGCGCGCGCAGATCGCCGGTTTCCCGAAGCAGGGCCGGCCACTGGGCCAAGGCGGCGAGCACTTCGCCATCGGCCACGGTGTCGAGCAGGCTCACGTCGGCGCCATCGTAGGTGATGCCGGCCGCGGCCGCGTTGCGGTCCACGTTGCAGGAACGGGCATGCGCATATTGCACGTAGTACACCGGATTTTCGTTGGAATGCGATGCAAGCAGGTTCAGGTCGATGTCGACCGGGGAGTTGTAGTCGGTGCGGGCCAGCGAGTAGCGGGAGGCGTCCACGCCGATGGCCTCGGTCAGATCGTCGATGGTCACGACGTTGCCGGTGCGCTTCGACATACGTACGGCCTTGCCGTCCTTCATCACGTTGACGAGCTGGCCGATGAGAATCTGCATGTTTCTGCCCGGTTCGTCACCGAATGCGGCGCACATGGCCATCATGCGGCCGATGTAGCCGTGGTGGTCGGCGCCGAGCATGTAGATGGCCACGTCCGCCGGATCGGCTTCGCGATGGCGCTTGTTGCGATAGTAGGCGATGTCGGCGGCGAAGTAGGCGTAGTTGCCGTCGGACTTGATGATCACACGATCCTTGTCGTCGCCATGCTTGGTGGATTCGAACCAGGTGGCGCCGTCCTTTTCGTAGATGTCGCCGCGTTCGCGCAGGTCGGCGATGGCCTTGTCGACCTCGCCGTCCGAGTACAGACTGTTCTCGTGGAACCACACGTCGAAGTTCACGCGGAAGTTCTTCATGGATCTGCGGATTTCGTCGAACATCATCGGCACTGCGCGCTTGCGGAATTCCTCACGCTGTTCGGAGTCACCTTCGCCGAGCGGTTCGCCCTTGTCGTCCTTGCCGCCGTCGATGCGCGGCAGATCGAGGATGTCGATGCCGTCGGACTTGGCTTCATCGATGACGCGCTGCGCGATTTCATCGATATAGGCACCCTTGTAGCCGTCGATCGGGGTCTCTTCGCCGTGGGCGGCCGCCACGAGGGATTTGGCGAAACGGTTGATCTGCTCGCCATGGTCATTGAAGTAGTATTCGCGCACGACCTTGGCGCCATTGGCTTCGAGCACGCGGGCCATGGAGTCGCCGACGGCGGCCCAGCGAGTGCCGCCGATATGGATGGGGCCGGTCGGGTTGGCGGAGACGAATTCGAGATTCAGGGTCTCACCGCCGAGATGGTCGTTCTTGCCGTAGGCGTTGCCGGCTTCAAGCACGGCATCGACCACGGCCGCTGCGGAAGCGGAGTCGAGCACGATGTTGATGAAGCCGGGACCGGCCACTTCCACGGACTTGATACCGTCGGATTGGGCTAGTTCGGCCGCGAACAGCTCAGCCAGGTCGTGAGGTTTCATACCGGCTTTTTTAGCCAGCTGCATGGCCGCATTGGAGGCCCAGTCGCCGTGTGCGCGGTCCTTCGGGCGCATCACGGTGAGCTTGGACACCGGAGGGATCAGCTCGTCGGTCAGGGTGCCTGCCTTACCGGCGGCAACGAGAGCATGGGCAATCTTGGAAATCAGTTCACTTAACGCTTCTGGGCTCATTCTCCCCAGTCTACCGAGCGCGCCGACAGAACCCCGGCCCGAGCCCGCACGTCTCTTCCTCTCCTAGTCGGAATCGGAGGAATCGAATCTGGTCTTGAGGTAGTAGCCGGCATAGCAGAGGGCCACAAACGGAATCATGTACAGTAGCGTGGAACGCTGGGAGGGGTCGAGTACGACCAATGCCAGAGCCCCGACGCACATCACGATCGCGGCGATCGGCACGAACGGATAGCCGGGCGCCCGGTACCTGAGTTCGTCAATCGCATGCCCTTCCGCCAGCCATTGACGGCGGAAGCGAATATGGCACACGGACACCGACGCCCACACCACCAGCGTAGCCAGACCCGACACGGCCACCAACGCCAGATACACGGTGGAGGCGGTCACTACGGAGGAAAGCAGCGCCAGCAGGCTTCCCGCCATGCTGAACATCACCGCGAACACCGGCACGCCATGGAAGTTCGTTCTGCCCAGCACACGTGGAATCATGCCCTCCCTGGCCAGAGACCACACCATGCGCGAACACACATACAGACCGGAATTCGCGGCGGACAGCACGGCCGTCAACACCACGAAATTCATTACGTCACCGGCAAACGGCATGCCTATCGACTGGAACACCAGCACGAACGGACTGGTGTCGACACCCGACTTGTGCCACGGAATCAACGCGGCCATCACCGCAATCGAGCCGATGAAGAAAATCGCCAGACGCAACACCGTCGTATGCACGGCCTTCGGAATCGCCTTCGACGGATCTTTCGTCTCTCCGGCCGCAACACCGACGACTTCGGTTCCCGAAAACGCGAACACGACCGTCAGCAGCGTCGAGAAAATCGGCAGCACACCGTTCGGCAGCCATCCGTCGGCGGAATAGTTCCCGAACAACGGCGCATGCGTATAGCCGGCAATCGGAATCACGCCGAATATCGCCAGCAGACCGATCACGATGAACGCAATGATCGCGAAGACCTTGATCGACGCGAACCAGAATTCCGATTCACCATACAACCGTACCGACAGTACGTTGAGCAACAAGACGACCGCGATGAACATGGCCGACCATGCCCAAGCGGGAGAATGCGGAAACCACCGTTGCATCAACAGGCCGGCGGCCGTGAATTCCGAAGCGAGCGCCACCGCCCAATTGAGCCAGTACAGCACGGCGATGGTGAAGGCGGTGCCGGGGCCGATGAACCGCTTCGCATACAGGTGGAAGCTGCCGGCATACGGCATGGCCACCGACAGTTCGCCGAGGCTGAACATGATGAAATATACGAGCACGGAGCCGATGCCGTATGCGATGATCGCGCCAAGCGGCCCCGCCTGATGAATCGTGTAGCCGGAGCTCAGGAACAGGCCCGTGCCGATTACGCCGCCCAGCGAGATCATGGTCAGATGACGGGTCTCCATCTTGCGTTCGAGCCCGCCCTGCTCGCGTTCGACCGCGGTTTCGTCGCCGCTTCCGGACTGCATGGTCATTCGTTCCAACTCCTTGCCTGCCTCCGCATGTGCGCCATGGCCGGGCGCATCCATCATGACATTACACGGCATGTCCGAAGTCGGCCGGGACGAATCGGCACGAACGAATGGAAGAGTAAGAACGCCATACGCCGTTGTACGGCACCCGATTGGTGAGGAATCCCGTCCTACACGATGCCTCGGGCAATATGCGCGAGGCATTCCCATGCGGCGGGATTCGGCATACCGTCTGATGGATCAGAGAACCGCGATGGCGTCGATCTCAACAAGAGCGCCCTTCGGAATCATATTGTTGCCGAAGGCGACTCGTGCCGGCTTCACGGAGCCGATGAACGCCTGCGCATAAACGGCGTCGACCTCTTTGAAGTCCTCGACGTCCTTCAGGTAGATGGTGGCGCGGCACACATGTTCGATGCCGGTTCCGGCAGTGTCGAGAATGTGCTTGATGTTCTTCAGGGCCTGTGCTGCCTGCTCGCCCGCGGTGTCACCCGCCAGTTCGCCAGTGGTCGGATCGATGCCCAGCTGACCGGAGACGAATACGAATCCATTGGCCTTGACCGCCTGGCTGTATGCTCCCAAAGCGGCAGGCGCTTCGGAAGTCGCCACCGCTTCCATCTTCTCGCTCATAATTTCTCTCCTTTGAACGCACACCGTTGCGCGGCGAACGCGAGTGGGCTTGATGGGGATCGAACCCACGACCTTCTGTTCCGGAGACAGACGCTCTATCCACTGAGCTACAAACCCGTGCGTCACCCTACTTTACACGCTCTTTTCCGCAATATGCGCAATCGTGAGCAAATTCCGTTGAAAAACCTGTGATTCAGCCGAAAAACATTACGTTCTCGCCGTTTTCCAAGAATGTCGACATTACACTGGGGCTATGGGAGAGCATATGAACGATTTCGAGTACACGCGCCGTTTCTTCTGCCGCGCGATGCCCACCGAATTGGATGACGGGGACAATCCCACTCTGATCGTGCAAAGCTATTACGTGCACGAAGGCGGCTACGCGCTGCGCGTACGGCTGAAGACGCGTTCCGTGCGTCTTGACATGTCGCCCGACGTTCAACCGTTGCAGATTCTGGAACGGTATCGCGACGACTTTCGTTCCGGCTCAATCAGCGTGAAGGGCCCTTCCGTCGGCGGCACGCGTTATGAAGCCAGCCGCGACATCGACGCCCGCATCGCCGGCGAACTGATCCGTCGTGGCGGCGAGGTGACCATCAAGAACCGGTTCAGCGATTGGATCGACGAGGATGGCTGGAACATCGACGTATTCGGCGGGGCCAACGCTCCCCTGATCATCGCCGAAGCGCAACGCATCGGACCGGTCACGAACCTGGTGATTCCGAAATTCTGCACCACCGAAATCACCGATCAGCCCCGCTTCAGCAACGAGGGACTGGCCGTGAAGCCATACTCGCTGTGGCAGTCGGAGTTCGAGCGGGAACTGGAGGCGCAGGGGCCCCGGTTCCTTGAACTGTTCGGCAAGAACCGCATGGAATAGCGGTCCGACCGCCATTGAGCGCCGGTCGCGATCAGTACGATCAGTGCGATCAGTACATGAGCGTGGCCAGACGGCGCCGCGCACGCTTCAGACGCTCATCGGATGGTTCCGGAATGGTGAAATATTCAAGCAGACGCTGGCGTACCGGTTCGATATCGGCCTTGTGCCCGGCGGCCACGAAATCCAGCAGACGATCGAAGGCGTCCTGAATCTGGCCGCCGATCATGTCGATGTCGGCCACGGCGAGCTGCGCATCCACATCATTCGGATGCTCGGCGGCCGCAGCACGCACCTCACGCACGTTGGCGGAGGCGGAACGGGCCAGCAGCAGCGCCTTCGCGCGTTCGCGAGCCGCGCGGGAGTCGTTCGGATCGGATTCCAGCACCTTTCCGTATGCGGCCGCGGCACCTGCATAATCGCCTTGCTGGGCCAACATGTAGGCCTCCTGATGTTCCGGCGGTATCTGGTCCTGGGCGGAAGCGGCGGATGCGGAATTGGCCGCATCGGAATCCGGATCGCCCGAATACGGCGCGGAACCGGTCACACCGGCCTGCTGGGCCGCAGCGATCAGCTTCGGCACCACGACTTCGGTGATCTGCTGCAGCTCATCATCGGACGGCAGGCCCTGCAGAATCGGCATCGGACGACCGCCGATCAGTGCGAAAAGCGCCGGCGCTCCCTGCACTTGGAAGGCTTGCGCAATCGAAGGATTGGATGCGATGTCGATACGGGACAACTGGATCTGGCCGTTGAGCTGGTTCACGGCATCGCCCAGTTTGCGGGCCATGTCGAATAGACGGTCGTCGGTCGGCACCCACAGCAATAGCAGAATCGGGAACGTGGTCGAAGTCTGCACCATGGCCTGGAACGTGCCCTCCGTGGTGTCGATCACGTAGCCGCCCGCAGCCGGAGCACCGCCGGCCTGCCCGGGCTCGGCCTTCACCTGATGCTTGAGCGCCTCCAAATCAACGGCTCCAGCCAATGAAACTCCCGGATTGAACGGCCTTTGTTCTGCCATGATGCCTCCCAAGACACAAAAATCGTTGCTGGCACCCACTATAGGTACCAGCAACGATTTCAGTTCGGAGGTAGGGCCGCTTTCAGTTCCGGCCCGTCATGGCATCGTTCAGAGTGCTTCGACCTTGATGGGCTGGCGTTCCGAGCCCACGGCGGTAACCTGCTTGCCCGTGTTCGCCTTCGGAATATACAGCGCCACGACGTTCACATACGTGGTCTTCATGATGCTGGTGGCCTTGCCGTCGCCGAACAACGCCTTTTCGGCGTCGGAGGCCGGCTGCGATTCGCGGCCTTCGCCGGCGGAACGCGTCCATTCGGAATTGATCTGAGCCACCACCAGATCACCGCCGTCGGAGGAGCGCATCACGCATATCGCGTCGTCCACCGGGGTGAAGGTCTGTTCCTGGGTGCCCTTGTTGAGTTCCATGGCTTTCTGCACCTGATCGGTCAGTTCCGATAGCTTCGTGCGCAGATCATCGTCGGCGAACTGCGAGGCATGCTTGCTGTTCGCGCCGTTCTGCAACACGTCGGCGTATTCTTTGACCGCTTCCTTCGGCGTCATCAGCAGACCGGAATCCTTGTCGGTGCCCTGCTGGCTGCCGAGGCTCGCAATCTCGAACTTCGGCATCTTCACACCGGAGAACAGGCGCGCCACACCCCACAGCTTGTAGTTCTGATGCGCGGAATCCTGCTTGAGCACCAGAAGACGCTTGGACTGCTGGTCCTCGGTGGTGGTGGTGATGGAGAACACCGTACGCGGCCAGCCGCTCTCGGTGGAGATGACGGTCTGCGCCAAATCGGTCGGAATGGTGGTCTTGCGGTCCAGATTGTCGGTGGCACGCGCCACTTCAAGCTCGCTGGTGCGAATGGTTAGTTCCGGGCCTGACAGGATCGTGCCGAGTTCATCGGTATTGCGATCCTGATTGTACTGGTCGAGTGTTTTGAGGATCTGCGTACGGATCTTCTTTTCCTGTTCCGCAGTCAGATTCGGTGCCGCGGAGGACGACGACGTGGACGACGACGCTTTCGGTAACTGGCCTTCGCAGCCGCCCATGCCGATCATCAGTCCGACGGCGAGTACGGCCGCCGCGATTTTGCTGAAACGCTTACTCATCACTTGGCCTCTTCCGTTTGATCGTTGCCGTCGGCACCGTCGTCGGTATTCGACTGTACCTGCTCCTGCGCGAGTCGCGCGAAATATGCTTGCAGCTCATCCGCCGAAATTACGGAGGTAGCCTCGCCATCACTGTTGCCGGCGGTATCCGTGGTTGCGCCGCCATTGGACGGCACGGCGTTCGCCTGCTGATCGGCGACCAGATTGCGCGCCGCCGGATCGATGATGGTCGGCTGCTGATCGTCCGGCTCCTGAGCGCGTGCGCCGGAACGATGCGACGCATGGCGACGGTGCTTGCGCTTGGCCGTCGAGGCCTTTTCATTACGGGAGGCGCTGGTTTCGGCGTTCTTCACCCATGTCGACACCGCTTCGCTGTCGCCCTGTTCGGAGCCGACGCCGGCAACGGCCGCGGCCGCCCGATGACGGCGCTTGTGCGGAGGCATGGCGAAGACCGAGGCGGCAAGTATCGCCAGGATCACGAACAGACCGCCCGCAAAATACAACGGCATGGCGAAATCGGGAAGCGTCTGTCTGGTCCAATCCAATGAAACGGTGGCGTTCTTCGCATCACCGAAATCAATCAGTGCAACGGCATTGGTGCCGTCATCGGTCGAGGTGCCCTTGATCTGCAGATTGGCGGTTCCGTTTCCGCATGAGGTCTTCGTCCACATATCGGAGTCCTGTACCGCCACCTGGTTGTCGGATTGGTCCGCGGTTCCCTGGGCCGCGGCCTTTTGCGTGGATAGCGCGGACCAGTCGGACAGTCCAGTGATACGCGTGTATGGCGTGCCTGCAATCCAGCCGGCGACATCGCGGGCCGACCCGATGACGATGCATACGTTCGCGGATGCATCCGAGGCCTTTGCCGTGATGTTCACGCGCTTGTCGATCAGGGAAAGCACACCGGGATCGGTCACGACATAGCGTGAACCGTTCACCGACGAACTGGCGGTGATCCGCGCGCTCGGCTTCCACATGGTGGCGTTCAATACGCCGAGAACGATGCACGCGACGGCGAGCAAACCAAGAATGGGCGTAACGATGCCACGCATGATCTTGGCATGGCGCGTGGGGCCTGCCTTGACCTGTGGCTGTTCTTGTTCTTCTTGCGGTAAAGTCATAGCACCAACCATTCTACAGTCTCCCCATATAAAGCCCCCTGAACTGAGGAAAATCAAGGTTTGCCGGTATGGTTGAACCCATGCGCAGAACTACTTTCCTGAAAGCCGCAGCGGCAGCCTGCACCATGATCATGTGCCTGGGCGTCTCAGCCTGCGGCAATGGCTCCGATTCGAAGGCCTCGTCATCCGCGTCTTCCTCCAGCTCATCATCGACCAAAATGCATCAGATCGCGGGCGTGACCGCCACCGGCGAGCTCGGCAAGAAGCCGACCGTCGCCTTCAAAACCCCGATGACCGTCGAGAACAACAGCTACGCCATCCTGCAGAAAGGTGACGGCGCCGTCATCGAAGACGGCGACCGCGTATGCTCGCAGGGTATCGCCATCAATGTAAAGGACGGCTCGGAACTCATGAGCACGTGGGAGAAGAACACTCCGGATTGCTCCACCGTGGTCTCCTCCGACACCAGCCAGATGACCGCGGCCTACTACAATCTGATCAAGGGCCAGAAGCTCAACTCCACCATCGCCATCGGCGTCAATGATTCGAATTCCTCGGGCACCTCGTATCTGATGGTGCTCACCTTCGTGTCCAAATCGAAGGATCTGACGAAGGCCGAAGGCACCAAGGTCATGGATGTGCCGTCCGATCTGCCGAAGGTGACGCTCGACAAGGACGGCAAGCCGTCGATCGACATGAACGGCTACAAGGGCTCCGATTCGCTCGTTTCACAGGATCTGATCAAGGGCAACGGTGCGGAGGTCAAGGATACGCAGACCGTTGTGGCGAATTACACCGGTTGGCTGCTTGACGGCACCCAGTTCGATTCCTCTTGGGACCGCGGCGAGTCCAGCTCCTTCTCGCTGGACAGCGTAATCAAGGGATGGAAGCAAGGTCTGGCAGGCCATACCGTAGGCTCGCAGGTGCTGCTGGTCGTGCCGCCGGATCTCGGCTATGGGAACAAGAAGCAAAGCTCCATTCCGGCCAACTCCACGCTGGTGTTCGTGGTCGACATCCTCGCCGCGTACTGATCCGCCGTTCAGGCGCATCATCCGATAGTGGGGGCCTTCCCGTTTGCCGGGAAGATCCCCATTCGTTATCTACGCACTCCGCTCACACGTGCCCCTATCCCATACATATTCCCGGCATAAATCGAATTCCCTCGATTCCTGATATGGAACCTGACACTTATCCTGAGAGCTCCCTAGTCGTCGACGTTCAGCATACCTTCACGCATCGTGTAGATATGGTCGGCGATCTGGTTGAGCTCATCGCTATGGTGGGATGCGATGATGACGGTATTGCCCTTGTCGCGTTGATGCCGCATCTCCGCAAGGAACATCGCCACCGATTCCTGATCCAATCCGTTCGTCGGCTCATCCAGCACAATCAGATGCTGATGCTCCATCAGCGCCTGTACGATGGCCAGTTTCTGACGCATGCCCAGTGAATACGATTTCACCGTGCTGTCGGCATGCTCCAACAGGTCGAACAGTCTCAACAGCCGTTCCGTTTCCTCCGGGTCGAAATCCCTGTTGATGCCGGCCAGATACTTCAGATTCTGCATACCGGTCTCCTGCAACACGAACCCTGGATTCTCGATGATCACGCCCACGGAATCAGGCAGTTTCCGGTTGAATTCCACCGTTTCGCCATTGATGGTCACCGTACCCGCATCAAGCCGGATAAACCTGCAGATCGCACGAAGCAGCATGGTCTTGCCTGACCCGTTCGGCCCTACCACGCCATAGATCCGCCCACGCTCGAAACCTACGCTCACATCACGCAGCACGGCCTTGCCCTTGATGGTTTTCGACACGTGATCAAGATCGACATACATGATTGCTCTCCTTACGAGATGAATGATTCAAATGATTTCCAGCCGATTGAACAGCACGTAATTGGCCGCGACCAGCACAATGGTCAGAATGCCCAGCACCACACCCCAATTCGGCACAAGCAGTGAGGATTTCACAAGCCAACGCATCACCGGCGTGCAAGACAACGGCGCAAGGACCATCATCGACGCCGCAAGATAGCCATAGGCGCGATTCTCACCGAGATAGCCAAGATTGATGGTCAGAACCAGCACCAACAACGTCCACCCCGCGCACACGCGAAAACGCGTCTGATCGGCATAAACAAGTCGTTAATCATGGCGCTTCCTTTGCCACCAGCACAATACGGCGACTATCGTCGGAAGACCGACCAGGGTCATGGCGATGCCGATAAGGTTCGCGACGTTCGCCCCGGGCGTTTCGAGACCATCAAGTTGGAGATAGAGAATGGGATTCAACTCTTCCACATGGCTCGAGAAAGAGCATATGGAGGAAAACTGGATTATGCCCGGAAGCATCCACCACAACAACAGGAAGGCAACCGGCACCAGCACTTCCACGTTCCGATGCCTTACGAATGGCGAAATCGCAACAGCCAAGCAAGCGAACAATCCCGACAGCGCTGCCATCAGCAATCCGACGAGACAATACACAGCACCTGGTTGAACCGATATATCGGGTAAATCCATCCATTCGCTGAAATCAGAATGAACTGGAAGCTCGCAATATCGGCATCCGAACTCTCCACGCCATCGATAAACGACAGACGGGGATTTCCCGCAGCGGCAAGCAGAACATCGATGGCGTAGGGAAGCACGCCTCCCAAGGCTCCCAGCAGAAAACCCGAGCACAAGGAGGTACGTTCCACGACGCCGTAGCTTGAACGAGCTTGCAGGAACGTCAATCTGCCGCTGCGACGCTCCACGGCCAGCGTGCGTCCTCCGGCCAACGCAGCCAGGAATGGGAACAGAAACTGATATAGCGTGGTCCCGCTGCCATATGTCGAGAACAATAATGTCTCGTCCAAAAACGTCGGCTGATGATATGGCAGCCTGTATCCCGCATGCCGCATCGTCCACCACTGGAACACGGCCATGAATACCGCCAGCGCCAACACCAGCAGGAAACGGATGCTCAATAACCCGCGTCTGATCTGCCCACGAAGCAAAGCACCATTGACTATTCTCACACAACCTTCTCCAACGATTCGACGGTTGGAGGTGCAAACATCATGCACCTCCAACAATCGACTTCAGACAGAATCCGGGCTCCAAACGCCCTAGGCCTGAGTCGCATCACTGTACTTAGCCGTATTCTGCAGCCTGAGATGAATATGGCACGGCTTGTATCCATTATTTTCAAAAGCATATTGACCGTTCTTCCTATAATTGGCCAGTAGGTGGCACGGAATACCCTAACGGCTTCAGCTGTGCATCAATCGGTCAAACGGCATGTAGTTGACCACTCGCCATCGAATGGAACTGATCAGCGATGAGGTTCAACTCATCACGGTGATGCGAGGCGATGATTACGGTCTTCCCCTGTTCACGCTGACGCCTCATCTCCTCCAGGAACACGCCCACCGACTGTTCGTCCAAACCATTGGTCGGTTCGTCCAACAGAATCAGATTCTGATGCTCCATCAGCGCCTGCACAATGGCCAGCTTCTGACGCATGCCCAGCGAATATGATTTCATTTTTTCGTCGGCGTGCTCCCACAACCCAAATTCTTTCAATAGCCGTTCCGTCTCATCAGAATCGAAATCCTTGTTGATGCCGGCCAAGTATTTCAGGTTCTGCATACCCGTCTCCGACAGCACGAAACCTGGGTTCTCGATGATTACTCCCACGGAATCAGGCAGTTTCCGGTTGAATTCGACCGACTTGCCGTTCATGCTCACCGTGCCCGTATCCACATGGATGAATCCACAGATTGCGCGCAGCAGCATGGTCTTGCCCGACCCGTTCGGACCGACCACCCCATAAATCCGACCACGCTCGAAACCCGTGTTGACTTCGCACAGCACCTGCTTGCCTTTGATGGTTTTCGATACATTCTCGATGGTGACGTACATAGTTCCTCCTTGTTATGTTCGAGGTGGTTAGATAATTTCCAAACGCTTGAATAGTGCATAATTCGCCACGACCAATGCAATGGTCATAACCAACAACACAGCAATCCAACGCGGTTGGCCGAACGACACCGAAGCACCGACCAGCCAGCGCATCAACGGCACATACGACAACGGCACAAGGTACGACACCATCGCTGCAAGATATCCGAATGCACGGTTCCCGCCGAGATAGCCAAGATTGACGGTCAACAGCAACGCCATCACCGTCCATCCCGCACACACCGCACTAGCCGTAAGCGATGCACTGTGTTCTTTCACTATGGCCAAGGCCACTGCCAATTGCAGCCCGGCATATGCCAGACAGTACGCAGACAGAACCATGCAATAGCTCACGAACCTCGACCATCCGCGACGACGGCGCACATACACCATTGTCTCGGGAATGCTCAGATACTTCGACGGTTGCTCCAGCGGCAGCACCACACCGAACACCATGAAACAGATGGCATACAAGTTGCTCATGAGACTGGAGCCCGAAGCAGCGTCGGGCATACGAAACATGCCGATGAAGATTCCGCGGTCCTGTCCGCTCGTATAAAAGCGGTACGTCAACACAGCATAGATGGACACCAGCACCAACCTTGTGCCAGTGCCACCACACAATGTTTGGAGGACTCGTTTCCATACCATCATGACATCCTCAAACGATCACGACAGTTGAACACCGCGATATTGGCGATGCCCATGAGCAGGCAATAACCGATGAACGGCACTACTTGCTGGATGAACACCAACGTCAGGGAATCACCAATCGGATACCAGAAATAGAAAACATATCTGGTCAGGTCGCCAGGCATCAGTTTCAGACAGAAATCGGCAATGATGGGAATGGCAATGGCTGGCGGCAAAATTTGTCCCCATGCTATGCCCAGATTCATCAGTAACCAAACGAACAACGTGACCGATGCGTTCATCATGAGTAACTGCAACAACATGATGGCACATAACGTCCACTCCTGTGGAGTGCTTACACTTTCTCTCAGCACACCTGCCACCACAAACAACACCGACACAGGAAGTGCCGTGACGAATGTCGAGAATACCAGCCACCGAGTATTCAGACGGAATTCGTCAACCGGATTGCGACGGACACGTTCAAAGGAATCGAACCGCGCAGCCCCCATGCAGAATAGTACGAGGCACGCCGGCAGCATCGTTCGCTCCGCAACCTCTACCATGAATCCGTAGTACATGGTATTCAAAGGAAATGGTTTGCACGCGATTAAGACAATATACGCCACACCACAAGCCAAGCCGAACCTCATAAGATTCTTCACGCGTCTAGAAACGCGGCCGAGAGGCACAAACAATTCGCTACTCATGGAATTTCCTTTGCAACCAGCACAGCATAACAACGATTAGGGGAAGACCTGTCAGTGTCACAGCGACTCCTATAAGGTTGGCCAGCGTCGAACCTGACGCGGTAAATCCATTGACCTGCAAATAGAGAATCGGATTGATGTCCTCCGCATGGCCAAGATGAGGAACCAGTACCGGAAAAGCCCACCATAACAACAGGAAAGCGGTAGGAACCAATACCTCAACATACTTATGTGTCATAAAAGGTGATGACGCTATGGCAAGGCAAGTGAATAATCCCGAAAGAACAGCAACCAACAAACCGACAGTTGCAATGCACAGTACTTGATTGTATCTGTAGATCGGATAGACCCATCCTTCCGACCAAACAAGAATATATTTAGAGCTGGCGGCTTTCGCATCAGAATTCATCACGCCATCAATGAACGACAAATGTGGATTCCGAATCGCGCAAAATATAATACTGGTAAGAAAGGGAAGCACACCGCCAAACGCCCCCAGCAGAAAACCCGAGCATAAAGATGTGCGCTCCACAACACCATAATTTAAGCGAGCTTCCAGTAATTCCAGCCGATGACTCTGCTTTTCCGTAGCTAATACACTGCCGCCAACCAATGCAGCTAAAAACGGAAAAAGAAAAAGATATAACGCCGTACCACTGCCATCAGGCGAAAACAGCAGCACCTCATCCAAAAATGTAGACTCATGATCATGTATTCTGTATCCCAAATGCCTTATCGACCACCATTGAAAGCCGACGATAAAAAGCGATAACACAACAACGACCAGGCAACGTACGTTACGTAATCCGCTTTTAATCTGAGCACGCAGCAATCCAACATTCACCATCGCAAATCTCCTACACAGATGAAGGTGCTCCGGCTGAACCTTATAGATTCAGTCAGAATATCTTTTTGCAACATCAAACTGAATCAGGACTCCACACGCCTTGGGCAAAAGTTGTTCCAGCATAGGAACCAGCATTCTGCAGACGAAGATGAATCTGACGAGGCTTGTAGCCATTCCACTCGTATGCATACTGGCTGATGAATCGCTCTTGCCCAGTCGTAAACTGCACCGTGTCGGAGCCAACATCACCATTGCTAAAAGATAATGCCCATGCGCGGATGAGGTGGTTACCCGTAACACTGTTTGCTTTGATATACGCTGAAGAGGCATCCTGCTTTTGCCTATTAGGCGTATCATATGTCTGCCAACCCTTCATGTACGCACTCCATGCGGTATCGCCATGATTGTTAGCCATAGCGGGAGCCGCAAAACAACACATAGAGGCAACAGCAGCGAGAATAGCCACACAGCATCTCATCATTCTGCTCATACGTAATGATTTCATCACTGAAACCTTTCTTCTGCAATGATTCACAAAGCGGATGCCTTGCAGGTTCCAATGTAGGAAGACCGTAATGGAGAGCATAGGCTGTCTGCAGATAACTGCAGGGAAAACCACTGTTCCATGAAACGTCCGAGCGGCAACCTCGAGCGACGCGATACACTGCAACCATGGCATTCAGGGGGAATACGAACATTCGCAGCATACGCATCGGCGTGCTTGACAATGATGCCTGCGCATTGAATTACATCATACTGATGCTCAAGCAGCTCAACAACCGAAACGGCATGACACTGGCCCCATGGACCACTACCTTTCCGGCACGTGCACTGCAGGAATGCCAGCATGGCATGCAACATACGGATATTCTACTGCTCGACATGGCTCTGAACGGCATCACCGGCCCACAGGTCGCGCAATCGATCCACCACATCTCACCGACCACGGCGATCATCGGAATGACCTCGTATGAGCCGGAACTCTACCAGACAGAAGCATTGAAGGCCGGCATCACGACGATATTGGACAAGACGACGCTTGCCGACAATCTTCCCAAAGCGATCATCGACGCATTGGTCGCTCCCCCAGAGTCACTGGAGTCCGAATACGAATCATCCAGTGCACAAGCGCCTTTGCCAAAACTCACTGATGCCGAGCAACGCATCCTTACGCTCAGTGCCTCGGGCCTGAACGCCAAACAAATCGCAACCCGCCTTGGCATTTCCGCCGACACCGTTTTCTCACACCGGCGTAATATCAAGACAAAATTCCATATTTCCGACTGGTATGACGTCATCGCACGGAGCCAACAGCTACATATCATCTGAACCTATTGCAATGATTGCGGTACCAGCGATAACGCACAGTTCACTCTCAAGGAAGAGGACGATGATGGCACACACCTCTATGCTCCGACGACTCCCGCATGCCATGCCACGCACAGCACTTGCCGCATGCACATGCGTGCTCGCCATTGCGGCGACCGTCAATATAGGCGTTGATTGGGCGATCGACGACTCAGAATGGGCACGATACCTATGCTGCGGCCTCGTCACCACAGTCGCCGCCATATGGTTCGCATACAAACCACAACAAGGTAGCTACGTGATCATCGCCGTGGCCGTAGGCGATTTCCTGATCGGAGGTACGGCGTTTGCGCCCATGCTGATTCTGGCACTGCTTGCCACCGGAAGTATCGGCTATACAGGTCTTGTGGAAGGGGTTCTGTCCGGTATCGCATTGCTTGCGGCCGTGTTCTTCTCGCCGTATACGGTTGCGTTCCCCGTCATTGACAACAGTCTGCTCTCGTTCCCCTGTCTTGTCGCTCTGACTTTAAGCATCAGTGCGCTGATCCGCAGGAACGGGGAACGGCAACGCCAATTGCAACGGGGAGCAAACACTGCTTGCCAACGCCGGAATCGCGCAACGTTTGCACGACTATACAACAAACGATTTGAGCGACATCGCTATGATGGCCGATCACCAGCTCGCAATATGCGACAGCGAGCAGCGGGAAGCATGGTCCAGCGTCAAAAACCTTGCCCTTGATGCACTGACGCATACCCGAAAGGCCATTCGCACGCTTGAAAGCGACAAGACAACCGTCAAGCAGTACAACGGCACAAAGACGGATGACCGCCATCAGAACCAGTTCGTCTCCCCGCGGCACGGCAACGCCACGCCAATGCAGGTCTCCGGGGCCACCGGAATCGACAAGCTCGGCGAACTTAACGAGCTCATCGCCACCTGCCGGAGCAATCTGGCGGCAAACGGCTACACAGGCGAGGTAATTCGTTTCGGTACGGAACCGACGCAGCTGGGCGACGCGACGGCAACACTTGTTATCGGTCTCGTCCGCGAACTGTTCGGCAACATCGCCAAACATGCCCGGGCATATGCCGACTATACCATGCTGATCAGTTGGACCGACGCCGCTTTCGTGATCGAGCTTTCCGACGTTCCGAAACCGAGTGCCGATGCCGGTCTGCGGTCCGGCCTGGAACGATGCCGTCGGACCATCGAGTCGATGCAGGGGCAATGGAACGTCGAGAGTGCGGACGACCATTGGAGCATCCATGCAGAGGTTCCGTATCGGCGCACAATCTGTTGACACCCATAGAACACGATTGAGAAAGTCCTGGAAGTCGCCCGACACTCAAACTGGGCCAATTGCTCCAATCTACCGACGCTTACGGGGCGCTCACCGTCGGTGGTTTGAGAACGCCGGCTTGGGATTGGGGAAACTTCCCGGAATCTTTGTCAGAACAGACGCAGGGAGTCGTCCTCCACGCCCTTCATCTCCTCGTAATCGAGGATCAGGCAGCGGAAGCCACGGTCCTCGGCGAGTACGCGGGCCTGCGGGGTGATGGTCTGCGCGGCGAAAATGCCGCGGACCGGAGCAAGCAGCGGATCGCGGTTGAGCAGTTCGCAATATCTGGTGAGCTGCTCGACGCCGTCGATACCGCCGTTGCGTTTGATCTCGATGGCCACATGCGTGCCTTCGGCGTCGGTGGCCATGATGTCGACCGGGCCGATGGCTGTCGGATATTCACGACGCACGAGCTTCGCCCCCTTGCCGATACGTTCGATCTGTTCGGCCAGATAGCGTTGCAGATGATCCTCGACGCCATCCTTGGTAAGTCCCGGGTCTTCGCCCAGATCGTAGGATTCGTCGGAATAGATGTGCTGCAACGTCACCTCAAGCACGTCGTTCGACTTGTCGGCCGAGGCTCGGATGACTTTCTGTGGCACGGCGGTGTCGACGTCATCGTCGGCATTGTCGGGCGTGATGTCCTTGATGGTGCAGGGCGCGGCCATCCAGTTCAGCGGCTTGTAGGAGCCGAGTTCGGAGAAGATCAGCAGGCTGTTGTCCGCCTTGATTAGCAGCACGCGTTTGGCAAGCGGCAGGAAGGCGTTCAGTCGTCCGGAATATTCGGCGGAGCAGTCAGCAACAATAATTCGCACGAGGCACTACCCTACCATGACCGGATGTGGGCGAGCGGGATCCCGCATACGCAAAGCGGCCTCCCGCCTCGATTGAGGAGGGAGGCCGCTTGCAATCGCGCTGCCTGAAAGGGATTACTCGGCGCGCTTGACGTCACGTCCACGCTCGACCGCAACGGTGAGCTTGTTCGAGTCGAAGGAGATGAAGCCGTCGGTCACTTCGAAGGAGTGACGTTCGCCTTCTGGATCCACCACTACGATGGTTCCTTCCTTGATCACGGTCAGCACAGGCTCGTGGTCGGGCAGGATGCCCATTCCGCCCTCAGAGGCCGGAATGGTAACGGACTTCGCCGTACCGTGCCACACGGGGTGGTCGGCGGCGACGATGTTCACCTGCATGATCGATCCGGCCATCACGCACCGAATTCCTTCTGCATGTCGTGCCACTTCTTCTCGAGATCCTCGATGCCGCCGATGCCGGAGAACGCCTGCTCCGGAACGTCGTCATACACACCGTCGCAGATGCGGGTGAAGGCTTCGATGGTCTCGTCAGCCGGCACGTAGGAGCCCGGACGACCGGTGAACTTTTCGGCGACGTAGAAGTTCTGGCCAAGGAACTGCTCGATCTTACGGGCACGGTTCACGGTGGTCTTGTCTTCTTCGCCGAGTTCGTCGATGCCGATCAGGGCGATGATGTCCTGCAGCTCCTTGTTACGCTGCAGAATCGCCTTGACGCGGTTCGCGCAGTCGTAGTGGGCCTGGCCCACGTAACGCGGATCGAGGATTCGCGAGGTGGAGCTCAGCGGGTCCACTGCCGGATAGATGCCCTTGGAGGCGATGTCACGGGACAGCTCGGTGGTTGCATCCAGATGGGCGAAGGTCGTTGCAGGGGCCGGGTCGGTGTAATCATCGGCCGGCACGTAGATGGCCTGCAACGAAGTGATGGAGTGGCCGCGGGTCGACGTGATTCGCTCCTGCAGCGAGCCCATCTCATCGGCCAGGTTCGGCTGGTAGCCCACTGCGGACGGCATACGGCCGAGCAGGGTGGACACCTCGGAACCAGCCTGGGTGAAGCGGAAGATGTTATCGATGAACAGCAGCACATCCTGATTCTGCACGTCACGGAAGTACTCTGCCATGGTCAATGCGGTCAGCGGCACGCGCAGACGGGTACCCGGCTGCTCATCCATCTGGCCGAAGACCAGTGCGGTCTTCTCAAGAACGCCAGCCTCATCCATTTCGCCGATCAGATCGTTACCCTCACGGGTACGCTCGCCGACGCCTGCGAACACGGACACACCGCCGTGGTTCTGGGCGACTCGCTGGATCATTTCCTGGATAAGCACGGTCTTGCCGACGCCTGCGCCACCGAACAGACCGATCTTGCCGCCCTGCACGTACGGGGTCAGCAGATCGATGACCTTGATACCGGTTTCGAACATCTGGGTCTTAGATTCCAGCTGATCGAATGCCGGCGGATTGCGGTGGATAGGCCAACGCTCGGTGACCGTGATGGTCTCGTCATCCTTCTTGTTGAGGATGTTGCCGGACACGTCGAACACGTGGCCTTTGGTGACATCGCCAACAGGAACGGAGATCGGACCGCCGGTGTCAAGCACGGTGGCGCCACGAACGAGGCCGTCGGTCGGCTTCAATGCCACGGTACGCACGGTGGAGTCGCCGAGGTGCTGTTCGACCTCAAGCGTGATCTTCTTCGTGGTTTCGCCCTCTTCGTTGGCTGTGTTGGTCAGCTCAACGGTAAGTGCGTTATAAATGTCGGGCAGGTGGCCCACCGGGAATTCGACGTCGATAACCGAACCCTGAATACGCGTGACGCGTCCAGCGGTCGGCTCTGCAGCCGTCTCGGGAGCCGCTGTGGTCTGATTCTCAGCCATATGCGTTCCTACTCTTCCTTCTTATTCAGCGCGTCGGCGCTGCCGATGATTTCGGTAAGTTCCTGGGTAATCGAAGCCTGTCGCGAAGCGTTGAGCTTGCGGGTCAGGTCGTCGATCAGGCTGCGGGCATTGTCTGTAGCCGTATGCATGGCGTTCTGTCGGCTTGCAGTCTCGGATGCCGCCGCGGTGAGCAGGCATTCATGAATACGGGACTGGATGTACTTCGGCAGAATCGCGTCAAGCACTTCGTCGACGCTCGGCTCGAACGCATAAAGCGGGGTCGCGGCATCGGCATCGGATTCGGACACAGGACCGGAATCCTGCTGTTCCGGAAGCACGAGTTCAACGGGCAGCATACGCAGCACGCGCACCTTCTGAACAACCATATTCACGAATTCGGTGAACACGATGTAGAGTTCGGAAACTCCACCCTCGCTCGCCGGCTTCATGTAGGCGTCCATCAGTGCCTTCGAGATGGACTCAGCGACTTCTACGCCGGGCTGGTCGGTATCGCCTTCCCAAGTACCGGCAACATCACGATTGCGGTACTTGTAGTACGTCACACCGCGACGACCATACACATACAGTTCCGGCTGCTTGCCTGCCGCATCGAGGCGGGCCAGCAGCGATTCCGTTTCGCGGATGATCGAGGAGGTGTACGGTCCTGCCATACCACGATCCGAGGTGAGGGCGAGGACAGCCACGCGAGGGTTGTCCTCGTCCTTCTTCACGATCGGATGGTCGATATGGGTATGGGCCACCAGCGCTTGCACGGCGTCGAAAATCGCATCGGTATACGGCTTCGCGTTCAAGGCCACGTCACGTGCCTTGGCGATATGCGAAGACGCGATCATCTCCTGCGCGTTGAAGATTTTCTCCAGCGACGCAGTGGAGGCGATCCTAGATTTCAATGCGAGTTGCGAGCCCATGAATCACTTCTCTCATGCGACGATCTTTTCCTGCTCAACCGGAGTGGCGTTCTTGACGTCAGGCTTCTTCTCGACCAGCGGTTTGCCCGCGCTGGTCACGAAGGTCTCACGGAACGCTTCCACGGCCTTGTCGAGGGCTGCCTCGGTGTCGGCGGTGAAGTCTTCGGTCTCACGGATGGTCTTGAGGATATCGGTGTTGTGATCCAGATAATCCAGCATGGCCTTCTCGAACGGCAGCACGTCACCCAACGGCAGGTCATCCATCTTGCCATGGGTGCCGGCCCACACGGAGACGACCTCCTGCTCCATCGAGTACGGGGAGAACTGAGGCTGCTTCAACAGCTCGGTCAGATGCGAACCACGGTTCAGCTGAGCCTTCGAAGCCGCATCCAGATCGGAGGCGAACATGGCGAAGGATTCCAGCGAACGGTACTGTGCCAGCGAAATCTTCAGCGTGCCGGAGACCTTCTTCAAAGCCTTGGTCTGGGCGGCGCCACCGACTCGAGACACGGAGATGCCGACGTCCACTGCAGGACGCTGGTTCGCGTTGAACAGGTCGGACTGCAGGAAGATCTGGCCATCCGTGATGGAGATGACGTTGGTCGGAATGTACGCGGACACGTCGTTCGCCTTGGTCTCGACGATCGGCAGACCGGTCATCGAGCCGCCGCCGAGGTCATCGGAAACCTTGGCGCAACGTTCGAGCAGACGGGAGTGCAGATAGAACACATCGCCCGGGTAAGCCTCACGTCCCGGCGGGCGGCGCAGCAGCAGGGAGATCGAACGGTAGGCTTCGGCCTGCTTCGACAGATCGTCGAAAACGATGAGCACGTGCTTGCCGTTGTACATCCAGTGCTGTCCGATGGCAGAACCGGTGTACGGTGCGATGTACTTGAAGCCTGCGGAATCGGATGCCGGGGAGGCCACGATGGTGGTGTACTCCATGGCGCCGGCCTCTTCGAGGGACTGCTTCACCGATGCGATGGTGGAGCCCTTCTGGCCGATGGCGACGTAGATGCAGCGGACCTGCTTCTTCGGATCGCCGGATTCCCAGTTACGCTTCTGGTTGATGATCGTATCGATTGCGATAGCGGTCTTACCGGTCTGGCGGTCGCCGATGATGAGCTGGCGCTGGCCACGGCCGATCGGCGTCATTGCGTCGATGGCCTTCAGGCCGGTGGACATAGGCTCGTCAACCGGATGACGATGCATAACGTCAGGTGCCTGGGCCTCGAGAATACGACGGCCTTCGGTCTTGATCTCGCCAAGACCATCAATCGGGTTGCCTAGCGGGTCCACGACGCGGCCAAGGTAGCCGTCGCCGACGGGCACGGAGAGCACTTCGCCGGTACGACGCACTTCCTGGCCTTCTTCGATACCTGCGAAGTCGCCGAGGATAACCACACCGATCTCGCGGGCGTCAAGGTTGAACGCCAGGCCAAGCGTGCCGTCTTCGAAGGTCAGCAGCTCATTGGCCATGCAACCAGGCAGTCCCGTCACGTGCGCAATGCCGTCGCCAGCAGTCGCGACATAACCGACCTCCTGGGCCGGAGTGTCCGACGGCTTGTACGACTCGACGAACTCATCGAGCGCCTTGCGTATCGTGGTGGGATCAATGGTAAGTTCTGCCATGATCACTCCTTATTGTTGTTTTTAAATTCAGTCAAGTCTTGTTTCAGGCTTGTTCACCGTGTGGCGTGCCGTCAGGCGGTCGCCTTCACCGTGCGCTGAAGATGTTGCAGCTGTGCGACCACCGTGTTGTCGGTGACCTCGTCGCCCACCTGGATGCGCATACCACCCATGACGGTCGGATCGACCACCGAGTTGATATGCACCGGATGGCCGGTCTTGGCCGAGTAGACGGCGACGAGCTTGTCGACCTGCTCATCGGTCAGTGGCTTTGCCGTGGTGACGGTGACCATGGACTCGCCCATATGACGGGAGAGCTTGTTGATCAGCCACTGAATGGTCTGCAGATAGCGACGATTGCGCAGATTGCAGGTCGCATGCTCCGCCAGACGCTTGGTCACCTGATTGAAGTCCGCATCGCCAATCAGGCTGTACAGCAGCTTGATGCGGGCTTCGGCGGGGACGGTTGCGTCATAGAGCTTGGATCGTACGACCGGAAGGTTGAGCAGTGCGGAATGCAGCTGGGCAAGTTCAATGGAAACCTGCAGCGTGGTATTGGTGTAATCCGCGTAGTACATCATGCCGTCAACACCGAAATCCTCCACGGCGTTGGCGATGTCGGACACGCGGCTCCAACGGCGGGATACCAAATCGCTCATGATCTCCATCGTGAGCGGATGGGACTGTTCGCCGATCAGGGTCTTCAGCACTGCGACCTTGTCTTCGACAGGGCGCGACGGGTCGGTGAGGGCACGTTCAAGCTGGATGTTGTGGTCGAGCACGCTGGTGATCGTGAACAGCTCGTTCCCGATACGCCATGCATCTTCGCCGGAGCCACGCAGCTTGGGGGCCAGCGAGTCACGCGAAACGCGATCTGCGATGCGCGATGCCTCTCCTCGCATTGGTCACCTCCCTTTCTTGAAGGTCTTCAATCACTTCTTGTCGCTGTCCATGTCGGCGATCATCCGGTCGATCATCGACGACTGCACATCATCATTCTCGAGCTTGCTGCCCAGGATCTTGCCGGCCAGTGCCGTTGCCAGCACGCCGACCTCACCCTTCAGGCTGACCAGCGCCTGCTGCTGCTGAGATTCGATGGAGCGCTGGGCGGTGGCGGTGATCTGCGCGGCGTCGCTCTCGGCACGAGAGCGTGCGTCAGCGATGATGTGCGATGCCTCCGCACGTGCATCATCACGGATCTTGGAAGCCTCGACGCGGGCGGTGCTCAGCTGGGCCTCGTACTTCGCCTTGGCTTCATCGGCATTCTTCTGGGCCTGCTCGGCCTTGGTGATGCCACCCTCGATCTTCGCGGCGCGCTCATCGAACACGGCCTGGAACTTCGGCAGGAAGAACTTGTAGAAGAACACGGCGACGATGATCAGAATGACCAACGACCAGAAAATGTCGTAGCTTTTCGGAAGGAACAATTCCATTTCGCTAGCTGCGGTCACCATAGTGTCTTCCTCCTTTCATGTTCGTTTGCGTCTTCGGTGTTACCTTGAATCAAGTCTTACTTGATGAAGGCGAGCACGAAGCCGAGCAGTGCCAGCACCTCAACGAATGCCAGACCCAGGAACATGAGGGTCTGCAGACGGCTGCCGAGCTCAGGCTGGCGAGCGGTGCCTTCGATGGTCTTGCCGATCAGGATGCCCAGACCGATGCCAGGGCCGATGGCGGCGAGGCCGTAGCCAACGACGTTCAGGTTGCCGGCAACCTCAGCGAGGGTAACGATATCCATGATTGTTTCCTTTCTGGTTATTGCTTGACAAGAAGCAACACTTAAAAAGCCGGCGGTCAGTCGATCTCCGGATAGCTCATATTGATGTACGCGGTGGTCAGGATGGCGAAGATGTAAGCCTGCAGGCAGGCGACCAGCGCCTCGAACAGGAACATGAACATGCCAGCAGCAAACGTGATGATGCCGAACGGCATCATGAGCTTGTTCACCACATCAATAAGGAAGAACTGCGTGGCCGAGAGGCACAGCGCAAGGATCAAATGGCCCGAAACCATGTTGGCGAACAGTCGGATCGTCAACGAGAACGGGCGGATAATCAGCAGCTCAAGCAGCTGAATCGGGGACAGCAGAATGTAGATCGGAGCCGGCACGCCCTTCGGGAAGATCTCATCCCTCAGGAAGTGGCCAAGGCCCTTTTCACGGATGCCGGCAATCCAGTACTGGCAGAAGCACCACATGGCAAACACCAACGGCAATGTGATGGACGCGCTTGCCGCGATATTGAAGCCCGGAATGATGCCGCACAGATTGAAGATCAGCAGCGTGCAGAACACGGTGGTGATCATCGGCACATAACGTTTGCCGCGCAACTCGCCCATCACCTGATAGACGATGTTGTCGCGGACGAATTCGATCAGCCATTCGACTGCGCCCTGCCAGCGGCCGGGAATGAGCTTTGCACGGCTAGCCGTGATACCGAGAACCAGCATCATGATGACGGTCGCGAGAATACGGACCAGAATGATGCGGTTGATGGCGAACGGCGTGCCCTGGAATACGAACGGATCGGGAAGGAAGTCATTGATACTCGGCATCTCGGGACCATCAGCAATGGTCAGCATGCCCTCTCCCAATGCACCAATCATTCACGCCTCCTGCTCTTGTGTCAGCTGTTAGTTTAGCCCAACAACCGAGTCGAATGTGACGTTCTGGTTACTAAACCAGTTCGTCCTTCGAAGCATGTGCCAACGTGACCGGAGCCGCATCGACACATTCAACTCCGAATGGCTGGAAAGGATTATTAGCCTGTGTCTCGACAACATCTCCACGCACGGCCCCCTCCTTTACTGCCATCTGACGTTTCCGGCGTTTCGCACGGAGCTGCGACAACTAGACACGGCTTCATGTTCTGTCGGTGGCGTCAACGTTTCGTCGTTAACCATCATTAATGATAAAACGCTTTATCGAAGTCTATCCCACCTTTGGAATACCAAGATAAACACTAGCAGACGTATCGCAATCGGAAAAATTCCGAATGCGACATGGCCAGACTGGAAGACGCGACCTGAATCAGCCTCGAGTCACACCGTATCCATCGCGCGAGAATGGCGTGAACGCGTCGACGCGCGGACTTCCGGGCTCATGTCGAATGGAGCGATCCGTACCAAGGCGTTTCTCGGCGCGCAACTGCGGCACCTCGCCCAAATCGTACGGCGTGGTCTGATAGACCCAATTCAGCCAGTTGCGCCACAACAGATTCGCATGGGCACGCCAGGCGAACACCGGCTCGAGCTGCGGATCGTCATGCGGGAAGTAGTTCTCGGGGAATGGCACATTGGTCATGCCCTTCTTCATATCACGCTCATACTCTTCGGAGAGCGTATATTTACCGTATTCCCAGTGACCCAGCGCGAACACCTCGGAGAAATCTCGCGTGGCGATCAGCCCCGGACCGGATTTCGGCCCCCAGGTAAGCACCTGCAGATCCGGATTGCGCGCGATGTCGCCCTCATCCACACCGGCAAGACGAGAATGCGGCTGCAGGCTGATCTCATCGAAACCGTTCGTCAGAAAGCAGTACTCATCCTGCAGATACTGCGGGAACACTCCGAAGATTTTCTCGGGAAGATTCACCTTGCGCACGCGGTAACGGTAGTTGAGCGCACCCATCGCACCCCAGCACAGATACATGGTGGAGAAGACGTGACTGCCCGCCCAGTCAAGAATCCGCTTGAACTCGTCCCAATAATCAACCTGTTCGAAGTCAAGATGCTCCACCGGCGCGCCCGTCACCACGAAGCCGTCATAATAATTATCTTCGAAAGTATCGAGCGTCTCGTAGAACTTCACCAGATGGTCGGCGCTCACGTGCGTGGCCTCATGTGTAGAGGTCTTCATGAAGTCGATCTCGACCTGCAGCGGACTCTTCGAAATCAGGCGCAGCAGCTGCGTCTCCGTCTCGATCTTCTTCGGCATGAGATTCAGGATCACCAGTTTCAGCGGGCGCACACGCTGACGCTCCGCTTCTGGCTTTTCAAGCGCGAAGATTCGTTCCGAATCGAGGATGGCTCTGGCCGGCAGGCCGCTGGGGATCTTGATAGGCATAGTCCCTATTATGGTGCGGGCACGGATATGGAACGCTCCCCTAACGGGCCTACTGATATAGGAAATATTGATAATGCGTTATCCGACGGGGGTTCACGACATCAACCAATCACGACACGCCGACTTGACATTTATTCGCTCATTCGTAAAATAGATAGAGCTGTCACAAAGGCAAGCCATCGCGGGGTGGAGCAGCTCGGTAGCTCGCTGGGCTCATAACCCAGAGGTCCATGGTTCAAATCCATGCCCCGCTACCAGTAAGGTCGCAGGATTCACTTTTAAGAATTCTGCGGCTTTTTCTATATCCTCAAGCGTCCATCGAATTTTGCCGGAAAACTTCTGCGACAATGAAGACTTTGAAATGTTCATCGAATCTGCAAGCTGTTGCCTATTCTTATTTTCTGACGCCAACGCGATTCTTAAATTATGCATAAAAACATCTTGTAGCGGCACCTCATTACTTGCACCATTACTCTGTATCATGTTTTTTGATTCTTTCATATTGTTAATATAACATAAACACTGTTCATATCTTCACGACACGCCGAAGTTTATTTTATCTTTACTTTGTTCTAGATTACGAAACATGGAAAGTTTAAATATTCTGAACTCCAGCGGTACAGCACATAGGATACGCGTGCTACTTGCAGATAGAAATATGACGCAGAGCTCGCTGGCAACGGCATTAGGATTATCTCGTTCAGCTCTCTCGCAACGTATTAGGGGTAATACCCAATTCAAAGCTGATGAGATTGTTGAGATCGCAAAGTTGCTTTCTGTAACACCGAATGATCTATTGATTCCCAACTCACGGGATATGAAAAATGCGTGATCAGCTTGCATATGGAAGCTCCCTCCCGGGGTTAGGCAGGAGGGAGAGTTTTCAATGTTTTGGCCATGGCCCCAAAGCGAGGAAACCCATGAACCGCTTCTCACTATACACGATTCTAGGGCCGAAGTGGTTCATTGCGGACGATGGTCGATGAATACCGGAACTTTTATGGTTAGGAAGCACTAATGAGTGTCGCGGCAGTTGATTGGGCGTTGAGGCGAGCCCCTGTAGGTGCGGATGCGTCCGCGCGTCTGGTACTCGTGTATCTTGCGGACCGTGCGGACGATGAAGGGCGGGATGCCTTCCCGAGCATCGCCACTCTCGTCGAGCAGTCCCACTTGTCCAGAAGCACCATCAAGCGTATTCTAAGGCGTCTCGAAGAGCGGGGGCTCATCAGTCGTGGCGACCAGTTAAAGGTCGCCCATTACCGTATCGACCGTCGTCCCGTGGTCTGGGATCTGCATGTGGAATTGACCGTGGACGGCTCACGGGAGGAGCGGGGGTTCAAAATGACCCCTCGTGAAAAATCGCATGATTCCGCGATTTCCGCGGGGGTTCAAAATGAGCCCCCGCTCAGTGAGGAAATGCGTAAGAATCGTGAGCGAGGGTTCACCGGTGCACGGAGCGGGGGTTCACTGGTGGACCACAAACCATCCATTAAACCATCCATTAAACCTCTTTATCCCCTTGAAGGGGATGAAGGCGATGTGGAGGCGATTCCCGACGGTGGTTTCCCGGATGGGCCTGACGGACGGATGCCCGATGCCATCCGTGGGGACGATGCCCCACCGCTCGGGATGGGGGTGGGGATGCGCAGCGGGTTGTTTCGTTGATGGCTTCACTGCGTGAGTCCGCTCGCGTTGAGCTCGCGCCGTTCAAATCCGAGGAGTCCCGCACGAGGTTCGAGCGCAGGCAGCTTGCGGCGGCCGCCCGTCTTGTGGCCGCGTTCGGCGTGGAGCGGGTGGAGCGTACCGCTCGGTGGGCGTTGGATGCCGGCCAGCCGTTTTGGAGGTCCGTGGCGTTCACTCCCGAACGGTTGGAGCGTAACTGGACACAGGTGACGAGCCAGATGAGTGTTCCACGGCCTTCCACAGGGGCTTTCGCGGATTCCTCCCCGGTCTCCCGTGTCCATGTGCATTCCCGTGGTTGCGAGCACGTGCAGCAGGTTCTGGGATACACGAATCCCGGGGATTGCGTGGCGGATTCACGCGCAGCGCGCGTCCTGGATTTGCTTCGATCCGGCTATGGCGTCGAACGGATTCGTGGGACCCTTGCCGCGCGCGAAGCCACTCCCATGGCTCGATAGGCCCATGTTTTCAATGTTTTCCCAAGGTTTAAGGGGTTAATGATGGAAGGATTCGGATCAACCGGTTCAACGCGGTCGTGGCGTTCGGCATCGAAGTGTTCGGCACTCCCACCGGCTCGTGCCGATGAGTTGTTTTTCGCGGATGGCGCGCATCCCGACACGGTGGCGCATGCGAAAACGTATTGCTCCACGTGTCCCGTCAAGGCTCAGTGTGCCGCGTGGGGCGCGGCCATCAATGCCGAGTTTGGCGTCTATGGCGGCGTGCCGTCGTATGCGCGTAAGAGTCTGGTGAGTCTGTACCGGCAGGCTCATCCCGATGAGGACACGGCCGCATTGAGCGAAGACGAACGTTTCGCGAGATTCGCCGAATGGATAGAAAAGGATCCTGGTGTGATCGGTCGGGCCATTCATCACGCCAGCCACTCGCATAATCGCGCGTACTGGCGGAGGAAGCGTGCACGCATGGTCAGTGTCCAGGCTGGGGACATCGAACTTAACGGGATCATTCGCGTAGCCGACATCGAGCCTGTTCCGGGCCGTTGCGTCCAGCCGGCTCTTTTCTAAGGTTCTTGAGTTTTACCACCAATCGATCCAAGGAGGAAATGAGGATGATCAGGAATCATTCACGTGTTGCCGCCGCCGTCTCGGCCGGTTTGATGGTCTTGGCCGGGGCGGGTCTCATGGCTCGTCGAACGTTCGACCGCTGAAAAATTCATCGTTGTCCTTATGTCCTTCATCCCCGGAACGTTTCGGGGATGATGAATGAGCAGGCCGTGAGCGCACCCATGTGCGCCCACGGGTATTGGAAAAAGATCGCTAAGGAGAAGATAATGTTTACCACTACGGTCATTGAGGCGGGTTCGGCGGTTCTTGCCGCCGACGCGAACGGTGTCGTGACGAACGTGTTGAGCACGCTTGCGACCTGGGTCGTTGTCGGTGGCGGTTTCTGGGCGGTGTGGGGTGCCGTCACCCTGGGTGGCGGTCTGTCCGACCATAACTCTCCCCAGATTGAAAATGGCGTGTGGAAGATCGTCGGCGGCGCGATCATCATCGCCGCCGCCTTGTTCAAGACTCTTGTGTAACGAAGGTCCGACCGTATCATGTTTGATTTCAAGGATGGGTTAAGATCCCTGCTGAACCAGATCAGCCAGGGGATGAATCCGACAATATCAAGCCTATTGACTCAGACTCCGGCGGGTAAATATCCCGATGCCTATCGGACGGTGACGAATATCGCTACCACCGCGGTCAAGCCCGTCGCCATGACCGTGTTGGCGGTGGTGTTCAGTCTGGAAATCCTTCATGCCAGCCAAGGCATCGATCAGGATGGTACGCAGGGTGTACGCACGATTACGAAGTCGTTATTCAAAATCATTATCGTGTATATGGCTGCAATGAACGCGTCATGGCTGTGTGAGCTTATCACGTATCTGATTCAGCAGATCGGCACGGGAGTCAGCAAGCTCATTACCCTGCCAAATACTGCAAGTGCGGACGATAAGGCTACTAAATTAGGCGATGCTTTGGAAAACAGTGGAGCTTTGGGACAGGCGAATCTTGGCCAACAATTAGTCGCAATCATTATGCTGCTTATTCCTTTTCTTATCGCTCGTCTGGCCAGCCTTGCTGTCCAGGTTCTCATTGTCGCACGTTTCGTGGAATTGCTGATCTTGACCGCGTTTGGCGCTCTTCCCATCGCCTTCCCGTCCTATGACGGGACGAAAAGTTGGGGTGAGGCGTATATCCGCGAGTACGCGTCGTGTGCGTTTAGCAATATCACGCTCCTGATAGGCCTAGCCGTATATCAGCCTGTTGCGAATAGTCTCTTCGCGGGGAATAAGAATTTAGGCTCGTTGTCGCTTAATGAGGTGGTGTTTACTCATTGGATGGATCTGGTCACGGTCAGTGTGCTTATGGTTGCACTCGTCCTCATCAGCCAGAAAGCGTCCAAAGCCTTGTTCGGCCAAGCTTAGGGAAGAAGAAAGAAGGCTTACCATGCTTGTGATGGATGTCCCTACCGATATCAACCAGATTAATCCGAAGCAATGGTTCGGGCTGACTGGTCGCCAGTTCCTGTGCATGTCCGGCGTCGTCGTATGCGCCGTAGGGTCGATTGCTTGCCAGTTCCTCGCCCCCAGCCAGGTGAGTCAGGCTGTTAATCAGGTCATCATCATTCCCATCGTGCTTTTGGTATTGGTGGGCTGGTTCAAAAAATCCGGACTGCCTGTGGAGGATTTTCTTGTCCGGTATTGGCAGTGGCGCATCGTGTTGACGCGTAAGCCTCTCATCCGTGAGGGAGAGATCCCTCATGACAGGCATGCTACGCGGCGCGAACTCAAGATCGTCAACGAGCACGTCGAAATGGCGCCTACCGTCCAGGACGCTTGAACGTTCATCAGTCAATGGTTAAAGAAATATGGTTCTTAAGGGGTTTCCAATGTTCGGATTGAGTGGGAATCGTGGGTCTCATGTGGATCAGGGGCATGCGCGGAAGGCGAAGAGGGAAGCTTTGACTGCGGCATCCATGGTGTTTCTGCATGGTATCCGTAAGGATGGCATCGCCTATGTCGGGGCTGGCTGGTGGAGCGCGACGGCACTGATTAGCGACGTCAATTATCAGCTTGCCTCCGTAGATACGCGGAAGAAGATCTTGAACGCATGGATGAGTACGTTGAACATGTTTGACGAGAATACGCGCATTCAGGTGACGAGCGCGAATCGTATGCTCAACGGGCGTAGCGTCACGCGTGGCGTGTACATGGATGCCGAGGGTCGTGATGGTCTGGATTCGTATCGCCGGTCGTTTAATGAGCTCGCCGCCGACCAACTCAAGGGCCTGGCGTCGAGCACGGTGACGGACAAGTATATTACCGTGAGCGTCAAGGAGATCGGCCAGGACAAGGCAGTCGTCAGGCTCAATCGTCTCCTGTCAGGGTTGAAGACGCAGCTTGCTTCCATGAGTGGCTGCACGGCGCATCGTCTTGATCGCGGTGAGCGCCTTCGTGTCCTGGGCTCGATGCTGCAACCGGATGAGCCCTTCACCTTTAGCGAGGAGCTCTTCGAGCAAGCGCCGAAGAATATGCGGGCGAAGGATTTCGTCACTCCATGGAGCATGGATTTCAGGAATAAGGATCAGATCACTCTATCGTCCCGAAGCGAGACGTTCATGACCCATGTGTGGTTGGAGGCATGGCCGGCACAGTTAACGGATACCCTTATCTCCGATCTGGCCGATATCACCGCTCCGATAGTGGTCAACGTGCATATCGCGCCATGGGATCGGGCGTCCGGCTTGGAAAGGGTCAAGACGAAGCAGGCAGGCGTCAAGGGCGAATATGACAGGACCGTGCAAAAGCTCGCCAGGCAAGGATTGGGCGCGGAGAGCGTGCCTGATTCCATTACCGAGCGTGTGGATGAAATGACTACGTTGCTTGATCAGCTTCGTACGTCGAACCAGCGTATACTGGACACGCTTGTTTTGGTGAGCATGAGCGCCGGTAGTGAGGATGAGCTCAAGCAAACGCTTCTGGAAGTGGAACGTGTCGCACGTCGACTGTCATGCAAGATGAGCGTGACGCGTTACATGATGCCCGAAGCCCTGAACGCCATGCTGCCATTGGGCGTCGATAGACTGCCGATGAGGCGGGCATTGACAACGGATAGTGCGTCGATTCTCATCCCTTTCACCGCTCAGGAAATCATGGAGCCTCACGGCCAGTTCTATGGGATCAACGAACGCAGCGGCAACCCCGTGATCGTGAATCGTAGCGAGCATATGAATTCCAACGGGTTCATCCTGGGAACGACCGGCTCGGGTAAGAGCCAGTCCGCTAAGGCCGAGATCGCGCAGCGTGTATTGAATTCCGCCGATCGCGTGGTCATCATCGATCCCGAACATGAGTATGTGCCGCTGGCGCAGGCTTTGGGCGGACAGGTCATCACCGTTTCCGCGGACTCGACGCAACATATGAATCCGATGGATATTAATCTGACGGGTAGCGATGATACCGACCCCGTGCGCTCCAAGGTATCGGTCGTCTTGGATCTGTTAGGTGCCCTGATGGGCGGCACGACAGGTTTAAGCCAGCTCAAACGAAGCATGATCGATACGGCCGCGATGAACGTGTACAGGGATACGCGCGCTCAATTGGATTCGACCGGATCGTATACGCAACCGACCTTGGTGGATCTGAAGGAGCAGATCAAACGCGTGTATGTGGACGTGGAGAACCCTTCTCCCGAAGCACAGGATCTCGTCACCGAGCTGGAGATGTTTACGACTGGTTCCTCTTCCGGTTTCGCGCACCTGACGGATGTTGATCTTTCCGGACAGTTCATTGTTTTTGACGTGTCCGCTTTGGCCGGTCAGATTCAAACGTTCGGCATGATGGTCATTCTCGACCAGATTTGGAGCCTGGTACGTGCGAACCGTGATACCGGTTTGCGCACATGGTTGTATGTGGATGAGTTCCACCGTTTCTTCCATAACGAGTATTCCATCCGCACTTTCCTGGATATTTATAAGAGGGCACGCAAATATGGTCTGGGCGTTACCGGTATCACTCAGAACATCGATGAGCTCTTGGGCAACGATCAAGCACGTTTGATGCTGTCGAACGCGGATTTTCTTCTGCTGATGAATCAGAAGAAGACGGATGCGGAAATGCTCCAGGATCTCCTCGAACTGTCGGATGAACAGGTGCGGTTGATGACCACCGCACAGGCCGGCTGTGGTCTGCTCAACACGAACGGGGTTTCCCTCGGTTTCAATAATCGCATGAATCAAAGGAATCTTTTAGCGAAATTGTATTCGACCAGGTTCGGCGACGGCCTACCGCAAGCGGGAGGTGTGCTCTGATGCCTGCGTATGAGCCCGGAGGGCATCAGGCATCGGACAGCCTGTATGATCAGGCGACGAGCGCAACCCAAGTCACTCGAATGGGTGCGAAAACGAGTGTGAAAGCCGTCCAAGGGGTCACCGGTGCTGTGGGTGGTACTGCCGCTCACACATATCAGGGTATCAGGACCGTGGTCGGAAGAGTGAAATATGGTAAACCTCTCGGCCCTAAGATGACATTTAAGGGCCGCGTGTCTCGTCGTGTTTTCCTGTTGAGAAAAGGGTTGAAGGAGTCTCCTCGATCCATACTCAAGGACGTAGGCACAGGACTGAGGAGGTCTCCCGGAGCGTATGGAAAAGGCGTGTCGAACGCGGTAGGCGCTTCCATGCATGGCATGGAGTCGGGTGCGGATGATGAGCTTACTCGGCTGTCTGCATCCTCATCCCGTCTTGTTTCCCAGGCTCCACGCGCGGGGGTGAAAACCATCCGCTCAGGCGCAAAGGCCCTCAGGAAAGCCCATGGGTCAGTCAGGCGTGCCCAGCTTGCCGCAAAACAGTTGAAGTATGCGCGCTCCACCATGCAAACGGTCAAGGCGGTCGCCCGGATGGTTGCTTCTGGCTTGAGTGGTATCGGTTTAGCGCTTCTTCCGCTTGCCGGCATTATTGTTGCGCTTATTGCCGCCATTGGTTTACTGATGAGTTCCTTTAGCGGCCAATCGGGATGCGATGCCGGGAATGCCGTTGCGGCGGGTGGTTTTGGCGCTACCAGCGGCAAGCTTGAGGGGTTAAAGACCACACAGGTTCGCGGCGTGACCGCGGTAGATTATCAAGCCTTAGGCATCAAGCCTTCATGGTTCGAGGATGATACTTCCGCGTACCAGTTTCAGCAGTGCACGTGATGGGTCGCTAACCGGTGGAAGATGCTGGGCTTGCATGTCGACCATCACATGGGCAATGGTGTCGACTGGGCCGCGTCCGCGAAAAGACACGGGTATCCGACGGGAGATACGCCACGTCTTGGCGCCATCGTGAGTATGTCAGGTGGCGTCCTTGGCGCTTCTGCCGGCCCTTACGGGCATGTCGCTGTAGTTGAGCAGATTGATTCGGATGGTAGTATCTGGGTGTCTGAGTCAGGCACCGGATTCTTTAATACGTATGGTGCTCCTGTTGTCGATCAGTATTCCAAAGCGGCCTTAGATGCAGCTCGGGGTAAGTACACGTACGTTTATTCGACTGGCTCCGATCCTTCAACCCCTGCTGGTACGTCGGATACGAGTGAGGTTTCGTATGCGTCTATGGGCTGCCCTGTAGGAGACGGTAGTGGGAATACGGGTGCGGCGTCCGCGGATGCGAAGACCGCTCAAGAGTATGCGAAGAAGACCATGAAGGAGCAGTACGGGTGGGACGATGATGAGTTCCAGGCGTTAGTGAAACTGTGGAATAAGGAGTCCGGATGGAATTACAAGGCTGAGAACAAGAGTAGTGGCGCGTATGGTATTCCGCAGAGTCTGCCTGGTAATAAGATGGCAACTATGGGTGTTGATTGGCGCACGAATTATCAAACCCAGATCAACTGGGGATTGAAGTATACTAGAGGCAGATATGGTACGCCATCCCGAGCCTGGGCGCATAGTCAGCAAACAAATTGGTATTAAAACATAGGGGAAATTTCATTATGGGTGGGTCGCGGAAAAAAGGTCGCATCATTCTCTTTGGCATTCTCGCCATTATCGTGCTTCTTGTGTTGGGTATTGGTGCGGGCGTGCTGATTGGCAGCCGTATGGCAGGCTCCTCGCGGCAGGCCACACCCTCATCGTCGAAGACGGTGCAGGAGTCACCAGAGTCGTCCGAATCGTTGTGGCATGGAAAGGATATTCGCGAATCCGGCGAGGGTGTGTATCCGGGCATGGATAAGGAACGCGCATGCACGCAGGCAGGCGTGGAAGCGGCATACTGGCTCATTAGTGGTTCAGGCAGTCAGCGTGAGGAAGAGCTGTATAAGCGGTTCTTCCTGCCTAACCTTATCAGCGCGGATGTCGATCCGGAGTCTACCGCTCACTGGATCAATCATGGTGATCCGCCCTTTACGGCAGTGCCCGTGGATGTTGCTGCCGATATGTTGGGTACGAAGATAGACGATAATGCTATCGGCTGCGTGGTCTCTTTGGACGGCAAGGAACATGGTAAGGAAAATATTCCTAACAGTTCTGACCCGTATCCGGATTCCGGTGTTCTCTATTTGCGACTGAACCGTAAAGATAAGGATTCCGCATGGTTCGTGATGTCCACGATTTATAACCCTAGTGATTATCAGCGGGATATTAAGCAGCAAGGAAATAATTAACTAAAACTTCCCAACTCTAATTCATCCCTTTCTGATTCCATTCAAATAAAGTATCCAACCAATCAAAAACGACATTATGGGCAAGTCTCAAATTGTTGACCTGACAATGGGCGTCTGCACCACTTTCCGCCTCAAATATTTGAAGTTTGGTTTGCGGATTTTTGGACTTAAGCGCTTCGTAAATCGTCTTGGTCTGGCGCTGCAATTCGACGCTTTCACCTTCTCCCATGATGAATAAGCAAGGGCACAGAATTTTTTGATAGTCTACAACCTTTGCACGGCTAAACACCTCAGTAATAGCGCTCTTAAAATCAGAAGTGCCAAACTGCCAGGCATATTTTTTTAGATTTAAATCCGCAGACTCATTCAAATCTCCAGCTAACCTTAAAACGACATTCATTAACCAACCTGGAGTTTTTAAGCTTGACCCAAATTCTTTTCTAAAGAGTTCCGCAATGTCATAAATGGCTGTACTCGCAATCCATGCATGAATTCTCGAATCCTCTTCGGCAGCTTGCGCGGTAAAATATCCCCCTCCGCTGACACCATAAATGGCTAAATCATTCAGCTCGGGATTCCTGCCTTCCAACCAGTCTATGCACAGTGAAATTGGAATAGCGGCATTCACGTCAAAGGTTAATCCCCTACCAGGGTTAGTCCCTTGACCAGGAAGGTCAACCATTAAAACATTGTAACTTCGCCTCCATCCAGGATAGCCAGCAAAGTAAAATAAATCTTCGCGATAAGTATCCCCGCCACCAACCATGATCAAGGTTGGACAATTATTGCCGCTGTGAAGATAATAACCCGGTAAATAGGAATCCTGATAATCAATCGCTAGTTTTTCGACCGGGGCTCCCAGCGAATGGACTGCGTCAGAAAACGCTCTCTCCATTTGATGAACGGTAGACAGATATTCGTCAGAAAACGGATTGATAAACTGGATTGCTGAACGAAATGAATAGGCCTGTGCCAGATAATACTGTGCTTCTGTTTGCCCGCTCAAATCCGAATTTCTTACTTTTTGCTCAAGATAGTCCCCATGCGATAAAAAGACATTTTTCCAGTCATCGGGCTTTGGTGATTTTCCCAACTTTTGGGCAAGATAATAAAGTTCTCCGTGAGAGAAGCCGAAAACTTCGCCAATACCTAACAACCAATTAAAGAAAAAATCCGTATCACCATTCTTGAAAAATATTCGGGTGGATTGCCTTTTTAAAATGACCTCATTTTCCTTCATCACTTACCTCCTGTTTTCCGGATTTTTCATGTGGGAAGTTTTAGTAATTAAATGGTTGCCATCCAGTATATCAAGTGTGGCACTATAATAAGTGAGGGGATTCTTTTCCGCCCGTCCCGCCAAGCACCTGTGTCCCTGTCTTCTTCAATCAGCGACGTAGCGGATGCACCCCACCTCGAAGAGGTGGAGGACGGCTCTCGGATTCAGGATGAACGAGCTGGCGATGCGACGCTATCGTCTCCCCGGGAAGCGAGGCCCTCGATTCCGGCGTGGCCGGTTTGGCTACAATTTGCTTGCGTAGTTTCGTACTTTGGTGAGGAATCGTGTGCGCTTGTGTGGGGTTGATCTACGTAAGTAGGACATCTGGTGGTGTTTGATGGTCGTGACGCCGCACATGATTTTGAGAATCTGGTGATGGAGGACCTTACCATAGTCGGGCTCGAATAGGCGTGCGTAGAACCCCGGAGTATCGTTCGTGGTGATGATCCATGCCTTCTTGCCCTTGAGCAGCCCCTTGGGAAGCACTCCCCGATACACGTAAGCGAACCCTTTGGAGAAGACACGATCGATGAAACCCTTAAGGATGGCGGGCATGCCGGACCACCAGATCGGGTAGATGAATACGAGCAGGTCCGCGTCGGTAATGATCTGGCGGTACCGTTCGGTATCCGGGTCGATGTTCAGGTTGCGGCGCAGATGGTTTTCATCGAAGCGCAGGACCGGATCGAAGTTCTCCCTGTACAGATCGACCACGGTTACCGAGTGTCTGGCGGGGTTGTCTTCCAGCCCTTGCATGACGGAGTTCAGGATGGCGTGGTTGTATCCGTTGTCATTGGGATAAGCGTAAAGCACTGCGATATTCATGAACCTATTGTATGAATCGGGACGCACCTGTCGTCATGGATATGTCCCGATGGCTTGATCCTTGATGGGCAAGGCCGTATCATTGGGATGCCGTCTCCTTGGGAGGCAAGGCCCTCGATTGCCGCCAGGGCATCGCCTTTCGCCCCACCCTAGGGGATTTAGCCTAGTTTTCGACTGTGGAACGGTTTGAGACCGCGCAAAATATAGACGCACATCGCATTATCCAATCGTCCGAGCTCGTCCGCGGTGAGGAGTTCTCGTTTCTGTGCGGATTGTTGGATGCTGTAGGAGCCGTTCATTCCCTTGTTCTCCGTTGTCGATGTTGTCCAAATGGTTTGGTTGCCCAGTATTGTGCTATACCATTTCGTGGTTGTCTCATCATTGCCGCCCAGGAAGAGCTTGCTGTCGCAGTTGGCGGTGATGGTTTCCCACTCGTCCTTGTAGAGCGCCTTGATTTGGCTGATCGTCTGGAGGATGACCGACACGCTCATGTTTCTGCTGCGCATGGTGGAGATGAGGATCGGGAATCCTGGTATCTTGCCGATGTTGGCGAACTCATCCAGCATGCAATGCAATGGAATGGTTAATGCGCCGCTCGCATTGTGGTCTGCTTTATACATGGTGGTTTCGAACAGGCATTGATAGAAGATGGATGCCAGATACGTGAATGTCTGGTTCGTGTCACTGATGATAATGTAGATGACGGTGGGCTTGTCCCCTACCTGGTCGAGCTGCATGGTGTCATTATCCAGGATGGTTTTAATACGCCTTGCGTGTAGTCCTGCTGTTTGGTTCGCGAGTGTCGTGATAATGGAGGCGCGGGTTTCCGCGGGGCCTTGCTCGTAGGTTCGGTATTGGCTGCAGGCGAAGTCGAGGCCTTCAAGCATGGCGAGGCTTTCCTCGTCATAATCATCCGCGGATTTTTCAGCGTCCTCGATGAAGGCGCGCGTTTCCGCCATAAGGTCATCGATGGGGCTTGCCTGGTCGGGGTCGGATTCACTGGCGCTCATCTGGCTGAGCATATTCATGACGGTGTTCATGTTGCGCGTTTCCGGATCCTCCGCGAAATACGTGTAGGCGAGCAGGCTGGTCAGCAGGCTTTTGGACGCTTTATCCCAGAAGTCGCCATGGTTTTTGGTGTTCGCTCCTGTGTTGGTGATGATGTTATCGGCAAGCCTTATGAGGCTTCCTTCCGGATCATCGGGATTCATGTAGTTCAGCGGGTTGAAGTGGTCTGAGGTGGCCATGTCGATGAGGTTGAAGGTTTTGATCCGCCACCCGGCTTTACGCATCTTTTCGGCCGTTTGGTGGTGGATTTCGCCTTTCGTATCGGTGATGGCAAGACTGATTGGAGTGTGATGGGTGGCCATGTTGGTCATGTTTGGTAGGACATAGCCGCGCGTCTTGCCCGAACCCGATGCCCCGGTGACCAGGACGTTGAGGTTACGCCTCGTCTTATATGTATCCAGGGCGAGGGCTTCACTGTGGGTCATGAGGAGTGTGTTACCCGGGTTCTTGTCACTGTAGGGTCGCATGTCCGTGCTGCTTGCCCAAGCGGCGCTGCCGTGTTCCTCACCGTCTCTTGTGATGTGTTGCCCGCTGTAGTGGTAGAGCAAGACCAAGAGCACGATGGCTGCCGTGGCGGCGCCTGCGATGAGGTCCATGCGGTTCATACTGGGGACCGGGTTTTTATACGCCTCCAGGCTTGCATTGATCGCGGCTGGAACATCGTGGGACGCCATGTAGGATACGCGTACCGGCCTGCTGACGATATTGCCCGCATAAAAGCCCATGAGAGTAAGGATGGGCCATGTGATGGGGCTCATTTTCCTATTCGATGTCATTGGTGTCTCCTTGATCGTCGTCCGTCATCACGGTGGCCAGGTCCGCCCATGGATTCATGGAGGCTGGTGGCGGGGTTTTCGCACGTTGGCGCCGCTGTGCCTCATGTTTGATTTTTTCGATGAGACTTGTTTTCGTCCATTGCCCTTCTGGCGGTTGGAATTTGCCGCGCGCTCTTGGAGCGTAGGGTTCATGTGCATCCTCTTGTGCGGCGTCATCGACTATGGGGGTCTCGTCCCTGAGCTGACCGTGGATGAGGGCATGGCTTGGCCCTTCAGGTTGCGCATGATGCTCGCTCATACATACGATATGCGGGTTGACCAGGCTGTCTGCGATGGTGATGCTCATGCCTGTCCCGCTTGTCTGCTGGTGTGGGTGGCCATGTTCAGGATACGGATTTTCATGTTTTCGCTTCTACCGTCGAGGCCGACGGTTTCCAGGCCGGTTACGACGCCTTTGATGATGACATCCTGACCTTTCACTCATTCCTGGAGGCTGACCCATTGGGCTGTCTTTTTGACGGCTTTTGCATCCACATATGTTGTATTTCCCCGCTCGTCATGGCATGCAAGAGTGAGATAATAGACGACTGTCGAATCGTCCGGAGTGTATTTGGCCGGCACCGTCACGATTTTGCCGTCACACCATACCATGTCACCGACATGCGCTTGCATCACGCACTGCTCCTTTCGCCGTTACTTTTTTATTGTTGCGGGTTTCTTCATGGTGTGGCGTTGTGCGTTGCCGGTTGTGCGGCGTGCCTGCGAGCGGGCCTGGGCGCCTTTCTTTACCGCTTTTTGCACGTCTTTTTTCGTGAGCTTGTGCCCTTTCTTCCGGGCTTTGACCTGGCTGATGTTGTCTTGGCCGTACAGGTCGAGATGGTCTACCGTCTGTGGATGCCGATTCAAGAACTCGTTCGCTTGGCTGATGGTCGGCGCGCCTTGGAGGAATTCCCGCGCCTCTTTTTCCGGGATGAATCCTTGGGCTGCTTGCTCACCGATAAGCTCTTTCTGCCGCGAGGTGGCGGGAGTTGCGTGCCAGTAATCCGGCCGTTCAGCCGACACGGTCGCACTCCCCGCTTCCATGGGGATTCCTGCTTCTTTCAGCCTGACCTCTTCGCGGGCAAGGGACCGTTCATCGACCTTTTCCATATCGGGATCATTCAGTTCCCTGACTGTTTCCTGGGCGTCGGCGATCGTTTGGCTGATGTCGTCCGCGCTCATGGTCGGGTGTATGCGCGAGAGTGCATCCTGCACGAATTGCGATGCTTGCAGCGGGAAATCGACAAGAGCCGTACCGTTTTTCCTGTTCTGGCTGATATGAAAATCAATCCCGCTCTTTTCCAGCTCGGCTGCGAGTCTATTGCCTTGCTCGAAGTCAAAGTCAAGGCGTGCGGTGGCTCCGCCTGTTTTCCGATTCAGGTTTTTCAGGCTCATCTTTCCTGTCGTCCGATGCTTCTTGATTGCCTGATGGGTCTTATGGACCGCTGCTTTCGAGATTCCGAAAACCGCTTGGATAAGTGCCTGGGCACCATGGGCTATCAGTCTTACCGCTACGCGTGCCACGGCCTCGGTTCCTTCCTTGATGGCCTGGGTCGTTTGTTCCTCCAATGGCATTTGTGACTCCTTAGCGTTGATTTCCTTGGTTCTCTTTTACTTTTTATCGTCCTTGTCTTTTCATGGTTTTAGGGTCATAAGGCATCTGCCTGTGGACACGGATTTTTAGCGGGAGAATCCCGGTCCTTGCCTCTGATCGTGTTCACGTATTGACTCGTCGACGGCTTGAATCCGTGTCCGAAGTGTGCTGATGGTGTCTTCCAGTCTGTCCATGTGCTCATCGATTTCAAAGAGTTGTATTTCACTATCCTCGTTATCCTCATCCAACGCGATCCTGCTGATGACGTCTTGGCGCGCAATCATCAGACTGGTCAGTGTTTCATCAGCCTGTTGGAGCGTACCGGTCAATTCCCGTATCATGTCATTCGCACTGCCACCATTGCGTGCGATCAGGGATAGCGCTGTTGCCTGCCTGGAAATCTCGCCTGCCATACGCATCTGATTCCTCATCCATCCGTTCTGTTTCGCGCTTCCATGCAATTCGATCCGTGGCATATGGCGTCGCACGTCTTTAAGGTCATTCCAGGTTTGCGCAGGCCGTCCGAATGCCGCGTACAAGTCACGCATACTCATTTTTCCCATGCCCTTCCCCTGCCGGTCGGAGACAGGAATCCCGGTGTCCTGTCCGAAATAGATACGGATGGTCGTACCGGTTCTTGTCGCCATGGTCTTTGGCGCGGTGATACGTTTGTTGCCCTTGGTGTGTGGGATGATGATGCGGATTTTTTCGGGGTCTTCGTAGTCTATGAGTTTCTGATTGACACTGATATGCTTCAAGGCTTGATGGTTCAGTTTCATCATCACGGCACTCTCATCGTAGGCCATGCCGAGGCGATTATCACGGTACTTTCTCCCCGTTGCCAGGTCGGTATAGGTGATGTGTGCGCCACGAATGTTCGCCTCCATCTGATATTTTTTGAGCGTATTGCTGAACTCGATAAAGGTTTTGGATTCCGTGCATGCACGGTCAATCATGTCACGAATACGTTGCTTCTGCCCTTCCCCACGGAGGCTCGCGTAATAGTCGCCACTACGCAACCACAAGGTTGGATTCTGGCTCGTCTTCGTGTCCTGTCCGTGGCGTGGACTGACACTGAACCCGTATTCCTGGCACAGTTCATCACTGATGGGTGTCCACCTTTTCATGAGTGTGTTCTTATCCAAGCGCATCTTGTAATGCGTCTTGCCATTCGTATTGCAGATGATGATGTGATTATGGATATGGTTCCTATCAATGTGCGTGGCAATCACATACTTGTAGGCTCCATTGTCCGTGATTCTGTTGGCGAATTCCATTCCCAGCCCATGCGCCGTGACCGGGTCGACATCGTCTTTGGGGTCAAAGGATTGGATCACGTGACGGGCTAAGGTCGTGTTCTTCTTCACGCCTGCCATGCTGTTTTTATCGTCCGTCATCATTGCCTCGGCAAGATTGCTTGGATTCCGAATATCGGGGTCATCGGGGAATAGCTAGGAAACGGTCACGTAGTATTTGTCTTGTGTTTTGTCATCTCTGGTGATGTAGGCAATGGCTTTATTCAGACTCGTTTTTATCTGCCCGACCTTGACGATCGCCATGATTATTCCGCCTGTTTTCCGTACGCGTGGGCTGCTTGTTTTTCGATGAGAATGAGATTCTCTTCATGGAGTCTATCGAGTTTTTCCTGTACGAGTCGGAGTAGGAGTGTGGCCTCGCGTATCGTTTCCTGGCTGATGTTTCTCCTCGCATTGGCGACGTGCGCGATTTGATTAATATTGTTTGCCATTCCCCTGATTTGTTCGTGGAGCCTGTCGGTGTCAGCGTTGATTTCCACCGTGATGGCAAAAGGCTCCGAGAGAGTGGAGCGCGCCCATTTACTAAAGGATTGGCCGTCCCCCGCTTCGACTTGGTAGCGCTCATAAACATGATTCCACTCCTCGTCAGTGAAGAGAACCGTTCTCCGAATATTTCTGGTTCGGCTGCCTTTCCAACTCATTCATGTGCCCCTATTCATGTGTAGCTGCATTCTCATCATGCACACGATCGCGCACGTATAAGGGACATAAAATACGAAGGGATCGTTCATCTTCTTTCATATTTTTCATTGCTGGCAATGAAAGACTGCGAGGGGTGTGGGTCTCCCACAAGGACAACGATTTCTATCGTTGCGCCTAGAGTACGTACTCTAGGCTATCCTTGCTATTCCCACACGTCCGAAGGCTGCCGTGGGATGACCGGACGGCAACCGGTCAATTTTATGGGAATGGCACGGAGTGAAAAAGGCAAGGGGTTTCACGCGTTGCCTTGTGCAAGATGAGCATGGAAAAGGAGGGCCAGACCGGTTAGGGTCTGACCCTCCCATAGGAGTCGTGCGTGGTTGGTGTCCACGGTAAGGATTTGCCGCGTGGGAGCTTGCTTCGTGTCCGCGGGTTTTCGATCCTTGCGGGTCGGTTCGGGCAAGACGCGCGGCATCCCTTCAAGCGATCGTCTTGTTTCTTCCATATTGACGTGTTCCATGATCAAAGGCGTTCCAACGGTCATGCCGCCTAAACAAAAAGGCAACAACAAACCATACATGAACCATATTCATGGAGCTAATCCATGTCTTGCCCGGCGATGGGGAATCATATGCTTTTATGCCCCTGTCTCTGTGTGGCTCGTGATTGAATGGATGATGTCACATGCAATAGGCAATTTTGAGGAAAGGGAAGCCATGTTGGCTGATGATTTGAAGGCCGTACAGCGCAAGATCGTTAAGGATTCTTTCGCGGATAAGATGGCCGCGTTAAAGAAACAGGAAACTGAGTTTTCCGACTTGGTCAGTGACCTGTTCGCGTTGCGTTCCCTGCATGATTCTCTGCAGGAGAAAATGAACGCATACCGGGATACGTATTTGCATAGGGATAAGGCACGCTTGGTTTTGGAGGCCGGAGTCACTACTGCTGAGTTGCGTTATATCATGTCCGCTTCAACCGGCCCCGAAGCACAGGCAGGCGAGGAAGCTCAGCACAGTGAAGAAAACGAAACACCGCAATCAGACATGGTCCAAGAGTGAATCGGGAGATGCAAAAGGAGCAAGGGAAAGATAGGAGGTCATCATGACGATGGATTGGGGCGATACCGTCGCGTTACCGCTGCTCATATCTCCTCTTATCATTGTCTTGCTCGCTCTCGTCATCGGTGCCATTGCTCTCGCTTTCGCAGCGGGTGCCGGGATTCTCGCCGGCATCATGAATCTGATCACTCGCCCCATTCAATCAATCCTGTGGGTGATTAAGTGGCTGCTTCTTATCACCGCATCGTTTGCGGCGTTGTGGGGTTTCATCTGGCTGTTCCTCCCCGGGCATCGTCTTCACGGCGGGCTTATTCTTGCGGGGGCGGTTCTCGCTGGCTTTACCAGCGCATCGTGCGAAGCGGGACGTGACTGGCTCAAACGGAAGGCCATTGAGCGTGCGCAACATCGTCAGGTCAGGCGTGAGCTTAAACAAGCCGCCCGCCGGTACGAGGACACTGTAGAATAGTGGAAAGGTTCTCAATGGGTTTACGGAGGCTATGATGCAGGCAGTAATGGAAAAGACACGCGCCACGGAAGACGTGCGGCATTTCATTGACACGCATCCTTATGCGAGTGAATATTTCATTGATGCCGATGCGCTGCACGCGGACGGGGCCACCGTGGAGGCGTTCAAGACTTACTTGGATAGGAAGCTCCTGAACGCACACGTCGACAGGTTTGAGGATGACATTCATCTTTTTTATGGCATTCAGACCGAGAATGCCCAACTCGCAGGGGAAAGTCTGGGTTGGAATGCTGTTGATCTGGAATATCAGCCATGGTTCCGACGCTACTTCAGCAGTGTCATTTCCTACGAACCAGGTTCCAGCGTGGAAGATGTATTCCATTCACTGGATGAATGGGATGCTAAAGGCTGGAACCACGAGTCGGACCTCGATGATTTCTTCCCAAAAAACTAGACGCCGATGATCATGGCCGGCACCTCGTCGCGAAGACTCATCCATTTTGATCTGCTCCAAGAAGGCTTGGAATATTTTCATACGGACTCCTCTGCCGCCTATCGTCGCATCCGTTCCTGGATGGATGGGCATGGTTTTGACCATGACCAATTATCTGGGTATCTTTCTCGCTTACCACTGACCGATCGTGAGGTCTACAGGCTTCACGATCAGTTCATACGTGAAAATCCAGAGATCGCTGCATGCATCGAAGGGTTCCAGGTTTCCACGATCACTCAAAATATGGAACTCAGCGCACGCACAACCAGAAAAGTCAAGCATTTCGGTTCCGACTACGAGAAGGTTTCTCGCATGGCACGAGCCACCAGGGAAGCACGCAACAGGAGCCGACCAAGATCAACAGAGCCGAAGACCTCCCACCATAATAGGTAGAATTCATCCACTCCGTACACCGTTCCGGAGGCGTGCAGCAAACGAACGTTTACTGCACACTTTTTCATGTTCCGTAGCCACCGCCCAACACGCCGGGAAAAGTGTGAAACAACCCATGTAAAAAACAGCGAGGAGAAACACCCATCTGTCCCACCAGTTTTTACACTGAGCAATATGAGAATCGGTTATGCACGAGTAAGCACACTCGGCCAAGACGAGTCCCTTCAGACCGTCGCACTCCAAGCGACAGGATGTGAGAAAATCTTTATCGACCATGCGTCAGGCGCGAAGACAAGCAGGCCTGAACTTGACCGCATGCTCGATCTTCTACGCGCCGGGGATACGGTGGTGGTATGGAAGCTCGACAGGTTAGGGCGTTCCACCCAGCACCTCGTTTCCTTAATCAACCACTTCAAAGACAATGGCATAGAGTTCGTGTCACTGACCGAGAATATGGATACCTCTACCCCCTGGAGGAATTCTGATCTTTACCGTTTTCGCTGCCATGGCGCAATTTGAGCGTGAGCTTATCCGCGAACGTACCCGGGCCGGTCTCACGGCGGCCAGGGCACGCGGTAGAAAAGGTGATAGACCCGCTAAACTCGCCCCGGACCGGATCAGGGCTATTCAAAGCCTCTACACCAGTCGAACGCTGACCGTCACCCAGATGGCTCGGCGATATCACGTGTCGAGAAAGACGATTTACAACGTCTTGAGACAGTACCGTATTACTGTAGTACGGTAGTAATGTAGTATTTCTTTACTGTGGTGGCATCTCAAGTTGTGCACGCATGGCCACATCCCTCAAGTGGGCATCGTCAAGCTGCGCATACACCTGTGTCGTTTCCACGCTTTTATGACCGAGCAAGGCCGCCACAGCGTAAATGTCATGGCTCGTTTGATAGGCACGAGTCGCGTATCTATGCCTTAGACTATGCGCGGAATACCCCTTCGGGAGGATCCTTTTCAGATGGCGCGATATGTAGCTTGCCTCGACATGTCCGCCAAAGCGTCCAGGGAAAACATAACCATGGGCTTGCAGGACCGAAGCGGCGAGTCGCCGGGCGACGGGAACGATCCTTTCCCTTCCACCTTTACCATGGACCAGCAAGGAGTACCGCCCGGCGGTCTCGCTCACATCGGCACTGTGTACGGCGGCCATTTCGCCGCGTCTCAGCCCCGCGTCCGCCCCCAGAAGGAGCATGAGGCGCTCCTGACCGTTCGCTTTCATAAAGGCCTCACGTAATGCCATGTCGCCAATAGGATGCGGAACACCCTGACTGCGTCTTACCGTGGGAAGATTCGCCGTGGGGTCACTATTCCGGCTGATGTCATGGGATAGGACGAGGTAAAGGTAGAAACTGGTGATGGTTTCCTTGTACAAGTATCGCGTCTCCGCCGCCCAATTCTTACGGGCGAGGACGGAGACGATGTCGTCAAAACCGACCTGGCTGAAGAGCTTGCCCATCGCACCGGCGAAATAGCGCAGCTTATAGATACGGCTTTTAATGGTTTCCTGGCTTTTGCCCGCGGCGCGTAAATACTTTTCCCACTTTGTAACTCTGTATGCCCATCCGCATGGCCATACGAGTGTCTTTCGTTGCGTTGTGCACATACCTTTCCACGCTAGGAAACAAGGCAACACGCCATAACATCCATTACGCCATTCAACCGAAACGCGAAGCGACGGCCGGTCCAGGTAACGTACGGGAACGATCATGCGAATCGGGATCCATAGGCCGCCCGCAAAGCGATACCCGGGCCGGTTCCCCGCTCCTTCGGAGTGAGATACGCTTATCGGTCAAGCCACGCCTCCAATGCCTGATGGACGAATTCCTGCACGGTGAGATCCCGTTCGAACGCCTCACGCTTCACCCTTTTCCATTGCTCAGGATCCACTTTGATACTCGTCGTCCGCCAGTACGCAGAGGAACGTGTGTCATCCGGCACGTTCGCAAGCCGTGCCACCGTCGTCCTTTTCCGCGGCTGTGGGGTCAGGTTCATGTTCTTCATGTCTTATTCGCCTTTCATCATAAGTTCCATTTCCTGCCACGCCTGTGCATATTCCCACAGCTTCCTGGGATTATGCCCCATCGAGGTCTTGATGTCCTGGCGCTTGTGAATCTGCGCATCGAACAATGGCGTCGCCCACCGGTTAAAGGCTTCCATAACGGCCTTCATGGCACGCGTGCCGGACTCTACGCGTACGAGAAGCACCGCTGCCGGCCTGTCCGTAGCCGATAGCGTACTCCATGCCTGCTGGACATCAAGTGGGCTATCCGAGCTTGGAACAATAACGAAGTCAGCGGTTTCCAATGCCGCCTGCAATCCTTGCCCCGTTAGCGCGGCATCCACGATTTCCATCACGTTTTCCTTTTGCGGACGGCGCAGCGTCGCCGGGTTCGCCGCCCGAACCTCGAAACCAAGAGGATCGTTTTCGTTTTCCGCCATGAACGCCCATTGGCTCGCGGATCCCTGGGGATCCGCATCAAGGAGCACGACCTCGTGGCCTCGCGCCGTCGCCGTAGCCGCGAGGTAGATACTTGATGTGGTCTTACCGACGCCACCCTTGGCGTTTGCTATCGTGATTCTCATATTCTTCCCTTGCACGGTATTAGAGTAAAGAAGTAAAGAAGTACTGTAGTGCGGTAGTGTTGTAGCACTACTATTAGGGAAAAGAAAAGGTTCTTCCGAGTATTCGTAAGACATTGGAGATAAAAGCAAATCCAGAGGTCCTAGGTTCAAATCCTAGCCCCGCTACCAATCGGGGTGGCCGTCAGATCATTCATCTGACGGCCTTTTCTCTTATCCGGACAACATCAAGAGCACAATGGTGTGCCATGCACAGGTCACAGGCAACGCCCCTATGGGCGGAATACATCAACGGCTGGCTCGACTCGCTCAAAGCCGCCGGATACTCCACGGCGACACTGCATACGAGACGATGCCAGATGACGGCCATGGGCAACGCGCTCGGCGGATCGCCTCTTGACGTGGGCGGCAACGGACTGGTCGGATACTTCGCCTCCAAGGAATGGAAACCAGAAACGAGGAAGAGCGCGCGTAACGCTACGGTGAGCTTCTTCCGGTGGATCAGAGCGCACGATCTGCGCGACGACGACCCCAGTCGGGAACTACCGAGCGTGCGCAGGCCGCAGGCACATCCACGCCCATGCCCCGACAAGGTCATCCTCTCCGCCCTCTCCAAGGCCAACGACGAGGAGCAGCTGATGTTGCGACTCGGTGCCGAATGCGGATTGAGACGCTCGGAGATCGCCTCGGTGAGTTCCACCGAGGCGATGGACGATCTGGTGGGCCGCAGCCTGATAGTCCGAGGCAAGAACGACAAACAGCGTCTGGTGCCCCTACCGGACGATCTAGCTGACCTGATTATTGAACATCACGGCTATCTGTTCCCCGGCAGATGGCAAGGACACGTCGAAGCCAGCTACATCGGCAAGCACCTGTCCCGGCTCCTTGATGGCTGGACGACGCACAGTTTGCGCCACCGGTACGCCACCCGCACCTACGAAGCCACCCACGATCTGTTGCTCGTTTCCAAGTTGCTCGGTCACGCGAGCGTGGAGACCACGCAACGCTACGTGGCGATGCCCGACGAACGGCTGCGCGCCGGACTGGAGGCGGTCTCCCTCGGCGCATGACGCCGCAGAAGCCGTCCAAGGTGACCACCACCCAACCACAGGTCAAGAACCTGTCGAATACCGGCAGCAACGTCACCATCCTCGCGATCGTGGCCGTAATCGCCCTTGTGGCAGGCGGAGCCCTTGTTCTCGTGCGCCGTCGCATGAACTGAACACCATACGCTCCTCATCCGTTGTGGGGGTGTGTCCGCGTACGCAGGCACACCCCCACAACGCATGTAAGAACCGGCCGTGGGACATCGAAGAGCATCAAGGACCAGGGAAGCGAGTGAACGCCCAACATGCTCATCCACTGTTACCGGTGCGTTACGGAGATCTCGGTCCCGGATGCAAAAGAGATCATTCTTCGCTTCGCGCCATCTGGCGTTCCAGTCCGAAGTCGACGGTCCGCCGACCATGCCCCAGCGTGGCGATATGGGTGAACGTCTCATAGTCGGGAATATCGGCGAGCATGACATCCCCGGCGATGCGGCGGTCGTCAAGGATGACGGCACGGTCCATGGTCTTCCAGCAGTATTCCAAGTCGTGCGTAACGGTCAGGATGGTTCGCCCGCAGGCATGCAGCCGGTTGACGTAGTCGATCAGCAGATCACGGGTGATCGGATCGATCGAATTGGTCGGCTCGTCCAGCATGATGACGTGAGGGTCGAACAGCATGCCCGCCACCAGACCGGCACGCCCGCGCATGCCGCTGGACAGCCTGGACACCCTCGTATCGAGGAACGGGCCCAGTTCGAACGCCCGCACCAACGGTTCCCCGCCGAGCCGGGAGGGGTCCATGCCTCCCGTGCCATCCGGGTCGAACAGCAGGCCACGGAACCTGATATTGTCCCGGACGCTCATCGCACTGATGAGATTCGCATGCTCCGTCATCAGGAACACATCCCGCATCGACGGTACGAGCGTGCCGTTGATGACGCAGCGTCCGCTTCGTGGACGCAACAGTCCCGTAATGAGTTTGAACAACGTCGTCTTGCCCACGCCGTTATAGCCGAGGATGGCCACCGACTGGCCTTGGGGAACCGTGAAGGAAACGTCATCCAGCACGGTTTGGCGCCTGCCGTACCCGAACGTGACATGTTCCACCGCGACGGACATACCCTCCAACGCCATCCCATGGCCGTATCGTCCCGCATCCGACCGCAAGGTCGGGATGAACCTGCCACGGAGCACGCGCGTCGTGATGGCGAAAGCGCCCGCGCCGCATAATGCGGCCACGATGGACGAGACCGTCAGGGCGAGCACCGGATCCACGAGATGCCACAGGGCGACATTGGCGAACACGGGCAGGGCGAGTGCCAGCGGCGTAAGGTACAACGCCGAATCCGGGTTCAGCAGACGTAGGCATATCGCCAGTTGCGTACCCAACGCGGCCCACGCCCCGTTCAGCACGAACGCCATAAAAAGCCGCATCACCGTCACGGGCATGTCGGATGGCTGCCAATGGTCCACGGCCAGTCCCGCCACCAGGGATACCAGCAGGAACGCCGATGAGACCGCCTCATAGAACCAGAGTTTCGCGGTCAGATATTCGCGCAGCGGCAGGCCGGCCTGCACGATCAGCTCGAACACCCCTGACCGGTAGTCGTCGTACGTGGTGTAATCCACGCAGAGCGAGAAAAGCAGGGCGAACCCGGGCGCGTCGATCATCGCGGTGGGCAACGACTCCCCCGCCTCCAAGAAGAGCGGGTTCAGGGCCAATATAAACGGCCAGATCAGCGCACACCACAGAGCCCTGTCAAACGACGTGTACAGGCGGAACTCCTTGAACCAGATGGCCTTCATAATCGCTACCCCACAATCTGCAGAGAAAAAGGACGACCCCAAGTCCGTCGCCAATCAGTTCCCTGCCATGTCGGCATCAGGGGCGGAAAGACCCGGATGGCGTCTTCCATCCCACGCCCGGATCCTTCCGCCATGCGGCCGCGAGAATGACCACGTAGACGAGACAGAGGGCATCCTGGACCCATCCCAGCGTCCGTGGGTTCAGCCAGCCGCCCATGAACCACCCATGCCTGCCCATCCCTAGGGAAAGCCAGACCAGCAGGTGCGTGACGACCGACACGACGATGCTCCGGAACGGGTAATAGCGCACCACACGCACCAGCGGGACCGCACACAGTCCCAGCATGATCCACACAACCATCCAGGCCGCGCCGCCGGCCGGCGTCAGCCAGACCGCCGCGGCCGAATCCGACCGCCACAACGGTGTAGACGAACCATTCAAGCATGTACAACGCCGTCTGCCTTTTCATGATGAGTCCTTCCTTTCATGGGATCATCGATTGCGGATTTGTTGCGGAACGCCCTCGACGAGGCATCCCACAACGGTTTTCAATGCAGGACGAGGCAAATCAAGACGACGAGCATGATGAGGGCGAGTGCCAGCAGCACGCAGGAGACACGCCTGCGGCCGGCTCTCGTCAGGGCGGGGTCCGTGACGCGGTACAGGCCGTATTCCGAGGCCAGGAGGATCGCGAACGCCACCAGCAATGACGCGGACTATGACGAGGTCCTTTTCACGGATGGACTGGAACACCATCCCGCTCCCATAGATGACCGTAAGCATCGCGCTCAGGCCGTGCCCGTTGAACGACGAGTTCCCGACCGGCTTACGGTTCGCCTCGCCGACCCTGCGGACCAGTTCGCGTATGCGACCCATATCAACTCCTTAGCATGACATATGACGGCTATAATCACCACCATTACCGTGACAAGCTCCCTCATTCCTTTTCATGATTGCTTGCCTTTCCCAACCCCATGTCGTGATGCCACGCAACATCGTATGACGTCACGACATGCCTTATCAGCTCTCCTCATCATTGGAAACGAAG
>OAWN01000038.1_pt1 | contig 119869 bp, 100 predicted proteins | sample 1476801 | NCBI WGS metagenome assembly OAWN01 (sample SAMEA2580214, study PRJEB22360) | human gut metagenome | biome: human gut; feature: human-associated habitat; material: faeces | place: Denmark | collected 2008/2010 | reverse complement strand
CTTCGTTTCCAATGATGAGGAGAGCTGATAAGGCATGTCGTGACGTCATACGATGCTGTGTGGCATCACGACATCGGCCAGATCAGGCCGCTTGTGACCGCCTGACTGGATTCCGGACGGTTGAAACAGTGTGGGGGGTGTGTCCGCGTACGCGGACACACCCCCCACAACGCATGAGGAACGTATGGTGTTCAGTTCATGCGACGGCGCACGAGAACAAGGGCCCCGCCTGCCACAAGGGCGATTACGGCCACGATCGCGAGGATGGTGACGTTGCTGCCGGTATTCGACAGGTTCTTGACCTGTGGTTGGGTGGTGGTCACCTTGGACGGCTTCTGCAGCGTCTTCTCCAGAGGCTTCACCGGAGCGTTCTGCGCAGGTGTGCTCGGCTGAGTCGGAGTCGTCGGCGTGCTCGGCGTGTTCGGCGTGTTCGGCTGAGACGGCGTCGGGGCCTGGGTCTTCTGTCCGACCATGATCAGGCTGACCGGTGGGGTGGCCTGATGGAATTCGGTAGCCAGCAGATTCTGATATTGATCGTTGGATGCCTTGTAGATGTCCAGGGTCTGTCCCGAAGGAATGTTCGCCGTGCTGTCAACCAAGGCCTGAACGGCGTCGGAATAGGGATGCTGCACGACCGGACGGGAGTCGGTGTAGTACCAGATCGCATACTGAGTCGCTTTCGCGAACTCCAGATCGTTCAGACTGTACTTCTGTTGGATGCCTGCTTTGTTGTTCGGATAGCCGTTGTACAGCACGCGCAACACATCCTGATACAGGTCAGTGCCGGGGCGTGCGTTCTGGGCGAGCTGGCTGAACGCAGTGGCTGAGCCTTCGACCCTCGTGTAGTCCAGTCCGTTCGTCGGGCTGGACTACACGAGGGTTGAAGCAGTACACGGGGGAGACCGTCTTGGAGGCGTCCTTCGACACGAGCGCGCCCGAAGTCAACGAGCTTTGTGTAGTGAAGGAATAGTCCGTCGGGGTGGGATCTCCGGGAGCCTTGACGGTGAACGTCTGGTCGGCCGCCTTGTCGTATCCTTCAGGGGCCGTGGTCTCCGTGAGCGTGTAGTCGCCTGCGGGCAGGTCGGCGGTGTGCACGGTGCCGTCTGAGGTCCATTCGGCGTCGGTAACGTCCGCGCCATTGGCGTCCTTATGGGAGATGCGCAGTTGCGCGCCCTTGAGCGCGTTGCCGTCGGCGTCAACCTTCGACACCTGTACCGGCACGGTCGGGGCGGAGCCGCCATCCGCATATGCCAGAGCCGAGGGGAATACGCTCATGACCATAATCGCTACTGTTGCAATCAGAGCCGATGGAGCGGATAGGATGTGTATTCGATTGTTGGTTGTTCTCATGGTACCCTCTCTTGATTCAATCGCGAGCGGTGCGGAAAGCCGTTGAATCGGATTTTCCCCTAAACCAACGAAATAATCTCGCATCTCTCGTCCCTCTTAGGATACACATGTGTACAATTTCTCCCCCGAGCCCCTGTTTTGTGAACGCGAGCTGAAAGATTGTATCAGGTACCGGATGAAATTCCTGACAGATTCCTTCTATCTGTCAAGAATTTCCATGTGAGGAAAAGCAGTGAAAGACTGATTGTATGCCGACTATGTTCGGTCATCGACCTATACAAACCGATTGGGGTGTCGGCGAAGCTCCTTCCCAGCGTCGGAGCGGTACAAGAGGTTCCTCGTACGGGGATGTTTAGGGGTATCATACGGCCCGTCGTATCGAAAGCGGTATCCCTATAATTCCTCGTTCAATTCGTGACCGCTCTTCTTGCAGGCCGCTCCTTATCTATGCCGTCTCATATATATCAGTGGTCTCCGGATCGAAAAGACATGGGTGGGAGTAGTATCTTGCCCTGTTGTCCGCTTAGAGCGGAATCGCAATTTAATCTTATGTCAATACGAGAAGAAGCAATAAGAGGAAGACGAAGTGGAATACTCACTCTTTATCAAACTCGCCGCTGAATTCGTCGGTACCGCCGTACTGATGGTCTTCGGCAACGGCGCTGTCGCCAATGCGGAGCTGAAGAACACCAAGGGCTATCACGCCGGCTGGCTGAACATCGCGATGGGCTACGGTTTCGGCGTCATGTTCCCGGTGCTGATGTTCGGCGGCGTTTCCGGCGCGCACATCAACCCGGCCATGACCCTCGCCCAGGCCATCAACGGCATGTTCCCGTGGGGGCAGGTGCTGCCGTACATCATCGCCCAGCTGCTAGGTGCCGTTGTCGGTCAGCTCATCGTGTACATCACCTACTGGCCGCATTACAAGGATACTGAAGATGCCAACGCCATTCTCGGCACCTTCTGCACCACCGATGCTCACAACGACCGCGTCAACTACTTCGTCAACGAGTTCTTCGGCACCCTCATGCTGGCGCTTGGCGCACTGTGCTGCCTCGAAATGCCGTGGGGCAAGGAAGATCACGCCGCCGCAGCCATCGTGGTCGGCTTCATCGTGTGGGGCCTTGTGACCTCCATGGGCGGCCCGACCGGCCCTGGTCTGAACCCGGCCCGCGATCTTATGCCTCGACTGCTGCACGCCATTCTGCCGATTCCGCACAAGGGATCCTCCCGTTGGGGTGAGGCCTGGATTCCGGTTGTGGCTCCGATTGCCGGTGCGATCGTAGGCGCATTCCTCTTCAAGTCGCTGCTTGCCTGATGTACAGGTATGCTTGAGGTCCGTGGATATTTTCCGCGGACCTTCGCATATTGTGGGAAGGAGCCATGGTGCGATTCATACGGTATGTGCTACGTGCGCTGAATCCGAAGACGGCCGTGACGATGGATTCGCGGCAGGTGTTTCGCATTCGCCGCTGGACGGTGGCCTGCGTGCTTGCGATTCTGGTCATTGCGATGGTGTCCTGCAGTGTGCACGGGATGAAGGCTCATGCGCAACGGGCTGCGCAGGCCTCGCAGTCGGCGACGACCGGCAAAACGACGGCGAAACGGCAGCATTCCAAGAACGATGCGACTGCCGAACGGTCGAACGAATCGCAAGACGATGACAATGCGGAAGATCCGGTACAGGCTGAGTTGCAGCCTCAATCGGCACCGCTGACCGATGACCAGAGGAACGAGATTCTCGCCAAGGCCCAGCAGACGGCACGGGATAACGGCCATGAACCCACGCAGTACACCTATTGCGTAGCGGAGAAGGGCGATGTCGGTTCGCTCGACGACTTCTCCAATGCCGTCTACCGTATTCTCAACGATGAGCGCGGATGGCCGCGTGCCGGTGCTACGTTCGTACAGGGCGCGGAAGGAAACTGTGACTTCAATATCGTGCTTTCCGAAGCGCAATATATGACCACGTTTTCGCCGGGTTGCTCCACCGAATACAGTTGCCGTGTGGGCGAGAACGTGATCATCAACGACGATCGCTGGAATGGCGGCACGGATGCCTGGCTTTCCGCAGGCGGGAACATGGCGAGATACCGCGTAATGGTGATCAATCATGAAGTGGGGCATCGACTTGGTCATACCGATAATGAGACGCCGTGCGCCGGTGCTGGGCAGTCTGCGCCGCTGATGCAGGAACAGTCCATGCATCTGGACGGATGCGCGACCAACGAATATCCGCTCGATAATGAGCTGTGGGTCAGATAGCGACCATCGTGCCGTTAGAGACCGAAATAGGTATTGAATGCCTGCGGGTCAAGGGAACGGTCGGCGGTGTCGGCCCTGACCTTGGCCCAGCTGAATTCGGTCAGGGCCTCTTGGGCGCTCATGGGTTGCGGATGCGTGGAATGCGGATCGCCTTGGAGTCCGAGCAGCCAGGCGCAGTATCCGATGACTCGTTCGGGTGCGACGCCATGCTTGCGAAGAATACCCATGTCCAGTGATTTCTCACGCTTGGCAAGTCGTTGCCCGCTCGCATTGTCGATGAGGGGGAGATGGGCGTAGGAGTAATCGGTGGAGCCGGTGAGGGCTTGCCGAATCCATATCTGCAGGGCGTTGGAGCGTAGCAGATCACGTCCACGAACGATGTCGTCGACGCCCATGGCAAGATCGTCTACGACGACCACCAGCTGGTAGGAGAACAGGCCGTCGGCCCGGCGAACGACCGAGTCGCCGATCTCGCGGGTCACATTGAATTCCTGATGGCCGAATACACGGTCCTCAAACGCAATCGTCGAATTCGAAGCGGGCATGGCGATGCGTAGGGAATGCCGCCTGCCCTGCGCAAGCCGTGCGCGTACCTCGTCCGGATCCGTCTCGGCGAGCCTGCGGCAGGTGCCGGGGTAGATCATGAAACGGTCGCCTTCCTGCGGTGCTGAAGCCGCGCGAATGTCCGCGCGTGAGCAGAAGCAGGGGTAGATCAACGGCGTTGCGTTTCCGGTGGCGTCTGCGGTGACGGCTCCCGAATCGTCGATGGTGAGACGCTGCAAGGCGCGCAGGACATCTTCATACAGAGGGTGTCGGGCGGATTGATATACGGGCGCGCCGTCCCAGTCAAGGCCGAGCCATTGCAGGTCGTCCATGATGAGGTCGGCCGCTCCGGGGACGACGCGTAGTTCGTCGATGTCTTCGATGCGCAGGTAGATCGCGTCGTCGCTGCTGCGTGCGGAAAGCCATGCACCCAGCATCGCGTAGATGTTGCCGATGTGCATGCGGCCTGACGGCGTCGGAGCGAAACGGCCTGGCATCGTACCTCCTTGAGTGGTTGGTCATACAGGACTCTACCTTCTCCTCCGGAAAGGAAGCGATTCGCATAAAGGGTGAGAAGGGGTGAATCGTATGATAAAGCGTTGAATCGATTGTGTGACATAGCTTACACGAGGTTTAGCGCGTAGCGATACGGGTGGTTTTACCCCCGTCATTTTCGAGTTTCTGATGATAGGGTGAACCGTCCAGAGCACGTAAGCCGTATCCATGTCGCGCGGCGCGTAAGCGGAGTCAACGGTAATGACAATGTGAAAGTGGGTGGGACATGACGAGAAGACGATTCAGTCAGACGGAAGTCGAATACTTACGGTCGCTGCCGGCGGTCGAGGCGGTTACGGAAAATCGCATCACGTATTCGCATGATTTCCAGGTCAGTTGCATGAGTCGTTATCTACAGGGTGAGCGACCGAGCGTGATTTTTACGTCGGCCGGCCTGAGCCCCATGATCGTCGGGCATAAGCATGTGGAACGCAATATCGCGCGTTGGAAGCATGATGATGAGATCATGAACGAGGCCAAACAGCCGGGTGCGATGGCCGTGATGCCGACCGATGCGCGTAACCGCCTCATCACCATGCAAATGGCGGATCCAGTCGCTGACCCGCCGGGTGATCGCGTTGAGGCAGCGTGTCGGGGAGCTTGAGCAACGGTTCGAAACCATCGAATCCTGAGTCGTGGAAACGTTCATGCAATGCGGCAACATACTGACAAGGACTGAGTGCCTACTAGACAATCAGAAACCCAAGGGGGTTAACCCCTCGAAATTTTCCTCGAAATGTCTCAAATTATGGAATATGCCATAACAATCAAGGCATTTTGAGTCATAAAGAAACTACAGACGGAGTCTTGAAGTCCCCTTCTACTGTCGTCTGAGGTTAGCCCGTACGACTATTGCCGACCGCTTTATCGCTTCACTTCAGGCCGGCTCGTACGGGCTTCTTCATACCCTAGGGAAAGGGATCGGGAATCCGACGTTAAGGGGCGATGAGATGACTGCTTACATGGACCACAAAAACCTTGCCAATGAGGTGATCGATGCGGCGCGCGCACAGGAGATTACGGACGGCGTGCATCGTGTGCTGGACCGTGTCGCCGCCGCCGAAGCCCAAGCCGGTCGCGAAGTCGGTTCGGTGGAACTGCTGGCAGCCACGAAGACGCGTGACGTCAGCGAAATCATGACCGCGATCGACGCCGGGGTGCGCATGATCGGAGAGAATCGTCCGCAGGAAGTGACGGCAAAGGCCGAAGGATTGCTGAAGCAGTGCGCGCAACGCGGCTTTACGTTGGGGGCGGCCACTGCCGAGGCGGTTGCCGGCGATGTGGACGGTACGCATATTCCGTTCCATCTGATCGGTCAACTGCAAAGCAACAAGATCGGCAAAGTGTTACCGGTGGTCAACACGATCGAGTCGGTGGATTCGGTCGATTTGGCGGAGAAGATTTCGCGCAGGGCCGTCGCGCGCGGCATTACGGTCGGCGTGCTGCTGGAGGTGAATGAGTCCGGAGAGACGTCGAAGTCAGGCTGCGATCCGGCGCACGCCATCCGCATCGCACAGAAGATAGGCACGTTGGATGGCCTCGAATTGCAAGGTCTGATGACGATTGGCGCGCATGTCGACGATGGGACCACGATTCGCAAATGCTTCGCGCATCTGCGCAAGACGCGCGATCTGATCCTTGCGTCCAAGACGCCGGGAACCGAACGCTGCCTGGAACTGTCGATGGGCATGACCGGCGATATGGAGCTCGCCATCGCCGAAGGCTCTACCATTGTGCGCGTCGGCACCGCCATCTTCGGCGAGCGCGCGTTCATCTAGCGTCGGCCCATACGTTCCTGCCTGTGGGAATGATCATGGACCCCTCCAATAGGGGGTATGGATTGCAGGGGTGGTGATGCGAAGATTGTTGCGTTCGAAGGAGATGCATGATGCTTCGCAGAGTCAGCGTGCGGCGGGAGGTGTCTCGGGCCGTTGCCCTCCGGTGGGAGCCTGTGGCGTTTGCTGAGGTGGTTGACGTATCGGATGTGGTGCGTCGGCGTCGTATGCGGCTCGTGCAGTTCGTGGTGATGCGTGCGCTTGCGGTGCTGTTGATCGATCGGCCTTATGCGTAGGCTTGTTTCCGGTGGTCATGCAGGTGCGGTCGGCGCGGAGTCTGTCGAATACTTCCGATGTGGTGGCGAAAACGGTTGCGGGCTGGCTGTACCCGCAGGCTGAGGACCGGCTTGCCGATGCCCGCGTCTATAACGCACGTCTTGCTAGGGAGGGGTAGCCGATTCTTGGTGGGGCCGTGGATCCTTTCGCGTCGGGCGCGGGTGTTTCGCAGCGTTCCGGTGACGGGGGTTCCGTTTCCGGTCAGGATGAGGAGTATCAGGGTCTGCTTGATTCCGGCTCCGGCATTATGGGAACCGTGTCGATTCCTAAAATCAGCGTGAAACTGCCGATTTATCGTGGTATGTTGGAGCAGGCGTTTGCCAAAGGTGCTGGGCATTTGTATGGTACGAGCCTGCCGGTCGGTGGTGCGAACACGCATGTGGTGATCACCGGGCATCGTGGTCTGGTCGAGGCGATGATGTTCACCCGTCTTGATGAGATGAAGCAGGGTGATTTCATGTATGTCGAGGTGATGGGTGAAACCCTTGGCTACCAGGTGGATCGCATCGGTGTGATTGATCCGAATGACACGTCACGTCTCACGATCGAGCCGGGGGAGGATCGTCTGACCTTGATGACTTGCACGCCGTATGGCATCAATACCCAGCGGCTGCTGGTTTTGGGGCATCGTGTGTCGATTCCTATGCCCGCACCCGACCCGACCGACCTGCATGATGCGCGCAGCATCGGACTGTGGGTGGGTGTCGGCGTTCTGGTTGGCGGCATGGTGTTGTGCTTCATCGTGCTCAGACTGATTCGTCCGAAGCGTAGGATCATGTGTCATGCCGAATGTTGGCCGTCTTGTGGTTGAGCGGCGGATGCCGATCATGTCGCGACCATGATGGTTTCGATGCGTCGCAATCGGCATGGGGCTTTTGCGTGCCTCCTTGAAAGAGGATGTTTTCACGTCTTGAAGAGGTTGTCGAAGAGGGTATGGTCTTGTTGGAATTCCAACGATTTTCGATGATGCAAGTGGTTGGATGCTCCCCTAGGAGGGTGTATGCGCCGCGGGGCTTTCTTCCCTACAGTCCGTTTCATAAGGCACGTGACGGAGCCGGCCTGACGCGTCGAGACGAAGAGATGGATATGTTATGAAGAGAATCAAGGATCTGCTTGCCGGCTTGAGCGACCGACATCGCAAGGATCTTGGGAAGAAGCTCATGGCCATGGCGGCTACCTTCGCAATGCTGGGTGGCATGGCCGGCGCGAGTACGATGGCATTGGCCGATGATGCCGATGCGGCGGCGGCCGAACAGGTCGCGACGGCTTCCGCGAGCAGTGCATCGAACGATGTATCCGAGGCTGCTCCGGCAGCGGAATCCGCCCCGTCCGAGAATGTATCCGAAGGATCCGAAAATCCTGCGGCTGAGAGCGCGTCTGCGAAGCAATCCACGGAACAGCCTGTGGAACAGCTCGTGAAACAATCTGAAGAGCAGGAGGCCGGATCAGCCGACGAGCCTGTTATGGAACTTGCCACTCCGTCGGAAGCGCAACCCGCGACGGCATCCGCGACGCCGACCCAGAAACCAACGGGAACCGAGAATCCCACGACCGTTGAGCGGCCGGTTCAATCGGATGACGATGATGCCGATACCGTGGCGAATCAGAACGAAGCGAAAGACGACGAAACTAAGGATAATGCCGATAAGACGGTACGTCTTGGTATTGCGTCGTACCGGGGCATGCTGAAGTCCGTCTTCGCGGGATTGTCGACGCCGGAGCATGCCAAGAGCCTCGAATACCAAGGCAATGGCGCCTACACACTCAAACTTGACGTAACCGGCAAGTCCGCCTCCACCTCCACCACGGACACCACCCCGATAGACATCGCCTTGGTGCTGGATGTGTCCGGTTCCATGAATGAGCGACTTCCCATCTATTCGGGTGATTTGGACACGTCAAAGACCTACTACCGATGCGCCGGCAATTGCTCTGACTCGAATCCGAAGTATGAGGCGGTGACCTGGGATGCGTCCGGGAATAGCTGGGGCTATCAGAATGGATGGCAGTGGCAGAGCATCACGCCAAAGAGCAGTTCGAATGCTGAATACGGGACCCAACTATACGACGCGATAAAGCTGGATGCGTTGAAGAGCGCCGTGAATTCCTTCTTGGATAAGACCGATCAGACGAACGAATCCATCTCGGAAGTGGATAAGAAGGTGCGAGTCTCCTTGGTGAAGTTCGCGAGTGATAAGAACGATAGTGAGGGCAATGATCAAACCTGTCGGACCAATGGTAGCGGTGGATATAACTGCACTCAGGTGGTGAACGGTCTGCCGTCGGACATGAGTTCATTGAAGACTTCGGTCAAGGCATTGACTGCTTCGGGCGCCACCCAAGCCGACTATGCCTTCGAGAAGGCACAGGAGGCCCTGAAAAAAGGAAATCGCGCCGGCGTGAAGAAGTACATTGTTTTCTTTACGGATGGCGAACCTGGTATCAGCGGGTTTAATGACACTATTGCCAACAATGCGATTTCCAAGGCGAAGACGCTGCAGAATGCCGGCACCACGGTGTACTCCATCGGCATTTTTGATGGCGCGAATCCGTCGGCGAGCGTATCGTCCGCCAGCAACGCCAATAAGTTCATGCACGGCATTTCGAGCAATTATCCGAATGCCACCGGGTATCGGAGTCTGGGCGACCGAGCCTCCGGCGACTACTATTATTCGGCCTCCAGCGCCACGCAGCTGGCACAGATCTTCAACGATATCCAGAAGACCATCACCGAAAAGCACGTGTATACGGGCGTCTCCATCACCGACGAACTGTCGGAGTATGCCAAGCAGAGCGGCACCGCCTACGACAAATCCACTGCGGGAACGTTCGATGGCAAGACGTTCTACAAGGTAACGAGCGGTGTTACGCTGAACGTCACCGGTGGCAAGGCCGGCGAAACCGCTCCGGTACTCGATACGGATTACGCGTTGTGGTACAGCGAAGACGGCAACGGTATCGTCAGGGCCGAATTCAACGAATTCGTACGAGCTCAAGGACGGCATGACATATACGCTGTCGTACAACGTGGAGCCGACCGACTCCGCCTATCGGACATATGCGAAGACCGGCTATGACGCGACGGGCGATGCCGATACCGGAGCCACTTCGGCGGGCAAGGCCGGCTTCTGGTCCAACAAGACGGCCTAAGTCTGCTACACCACCGACGACAGGTCGAGTTGCGCGAATTACCGGCATCCGGTACTGCAGATACCGGTCGCCAACGTCGCAGTGACCAAGGGATGGCCCGATGTGCAACCTGTCGACGGTACGGGAGTGCAGATGCACCTCAAAGGCTACGACGATGCGGTCGACCTCACAGTGACGTTGAACGCCGACAATCAATGGAACGACAGTTTCGTCAAACTTGCGCCAGGCGAATACACGCTTACCGAAGACGCGGTCGACGGCTACACCCAAGTCGGCGACGCGAACGTCACGGTGACGATCGATAAGAATGAGCTGTGGGCGCTCGCCGACAAGAACGCCGATCTGCAGAAGCCGCTGAAAACCTACGAATGCACGGTACGGAATCAACGTAACACGGTTACGTTGCAAGACGGCGTGAAGCTCAGCAAGAAGACCCAGGGCAACGACTATGCGGAATCCTTCGACTTCGAACTGACCGATATCACGTCGGATACGCAGAAGGCGCAGAACACCGGTGCCATGCTGAAAGGTTTCGAAGGCGGCAAGCAGACGACTTCGATCGGCAACCTGCAAGCGAATATCTCCAAGCCGGGTGCATTCACCGTCGATTCCGCAGGTGATCCGTTGACATTCTCGACTCCGCTGAACGACGGTGCCGACACCTATACCTTCAAGGTGGTGGAGGTACAGCCTGCGGCCAGGCATGGTTGGTGTTTTGACAAGTCCGAATATCACGTCACCGTCGCCAAGAATGCGGCCGGCCAATACGAGGCGAAGGTGACGCAGGTCGTGCGGGTCAAGGATTGCGATGGCCGGGACATCGCAGCCGACAAACAACAGCCGGCCGACGATCTGACGGCTGCGTTCGTCAATCGCTATATCTCGGTTGCGACGCTCCTTGCGGCAGGTGACCTCACCGGTCGACAGTGGCTGCTCATTGGTGGCTGTTTCGGTCTGATCGCCGTCGTGGCGGGAATCATCGTCTCCATCTGGAGCGGCAAGAAACGGTTGTACTGATGGGGGTGATGGCAGCAACCAATGACTGAACGGACGCATCCGGCGAGCCGATGGTGCCCCGGCCGGACACGAATCCTGATAACGCACAACATTCGAATCAATGGTGAACACCCAAGCAACAATTACAAGGAAGAGAGGTTTCTCATCATGAACGCGAGGAAGCTTTTTTGCAAGCGTGGCCGCTACGGCGACGCTGCTGGCCGGCATGGTCCTAGGCGCTGCGAGAGCACAGGCCGATCCGACGACCGCAGCCGAAATCACCGTGACGAACGCGGGCGCGGGTTCCGAGTTCAAGGCATACAAGTTCGCCGAATTCGTCGATCCGCAGGGTACCGCGCCGACCATGAGCAAGGTGCAGGTCAACACCGTCGATGCGGCGAAGACCGCCGTTGAGGCTGCGGCGAAGAGTGCGGGTGGCGTGAGTGAGATTCCGGACCCGTACAGGGACAATCCGGCCGCGTACGTGGCGACATTCACTGACGCGCAGCTGCGCGCATTCGCTGACGCCTTGGTCGTTTCCGGCCTGACCCCGACCGATACGAAGACCGCTGCGCTTGAAGCGTCGACGGTCACCCTGGACGTGACCGAAGGCTGGTATTTGATTACCGACACGAACGGCGTGCCTACGGTCGTGGCCATGCAGGTGATCGCCAACGGCGCAACCTACACCAAGTTCGTCTGCAAGTCTGGTGATCCGCTGACCCTCGGTACCGTCGTGGCGAAGTCGAATACGCCGCCGACCCCGGGAAAGACCGCCGAAGAGAAGGCTCAGGCCATGGGTGTCGGCAGTGTCGCGAACTACACCATCCAGGTCAAGCTGCCGAACATGCTGGGTAAGCCCGATCCGATGTTCAAGATCATGGATAAGCCGGGCGTGGGCCTGACCGTCAATAATGACATCAAGGTGTACGTCGAAGGCGGTTCCTCCACGATCACCGTCGATGGCGAGACGGTTAACGTAACCGAGATCCCGGCTGACAACAACTGCGTGGTCAATGGTTTCACCGCTAACGAGCTCAAGGGCAACGGCACGGATCAGTTCACGGTCGATCTGAGCAACTATGCGGCCAGCGAGGCCGGCCTCGCGAATGCGGGCAAGACCATCTACGTGCAGTACGCCGGCGTAATCAACGAAGAAGTCGAGGAAAGCGAGACGGTGACCAACATGCCAACCGTGGCCACCGATCCGAACACCTCGACGGATGGCGATGAGGTCGAACTCATCACCGGTAGGTTCGAATTCACCAAGATTGGCGTCGGCGATGAAGAGAACGCTCTGGAAGGCGTGACCTTCAATGTGAAGGACGCGCGAGGCAACACCCTTACGTTCGTGCCTACCGACAACGGCTACATGCTGAGCACCGCCGCCGCCTCAGCCGACATCAAGTCCGACGCAAACGGCAAGGTCAAGGTGTTCGCCCTGCCGGAAGGCACCTACACCGTCAAGGAAACCGCGACCCGCGAAGATCTGAACTATTCCAAGCAGTTCCTGGCGGAATTCAACATCAAGGTCTCCATCAACCAGAACGCCAAGAAGGCGACCTTCGCGTTGGCTGACGGCAGCAACGTGCTGGGACTGGCCACCTCCGGTGCTGACGGTGCGATTACGGTGAAGAACGTGAAATCCATCACCCAGCTGCCGCTTACCGGTGCCGCGGGAACCGTGCTGTTCACCATCGTGGCGTTGCTGCTGGCCGGTGCCGGCGCGGCCGTGGCACTCAAGTCTCGGAACACGCTGGTCGAGTCCTGACGTCCGAACGATGTGATTGAAGGGGGTATTGCCGGAACGCCTTGACCGGAAAACTCCGGGCGAAAATCCGGATCAGGTGCCGCTTGCGAAAACCGCTGGCGGCACCTTTGCATGTCGTTCGGCAAGGTGCGGGAAGGTTTTTCCCGTTAGGTTCCACAGTGATATGGAATACGGTAAATAAATCAATTGATTTACATAAATATCTTAAGAAAGGGTGATGAATTAGGGTGTTTTATACGTGCTGATGACTAGGGTGGGTGAGTCGTTGAAAAATCAACAAAAATAAGGTGAATTGGTAGCAACAAGGAGGGAGTTAGGGGTATAAGTTAATTGCGCTTGAGATGAGACTTGTTTTCATCTACCATAAACTCCATCGGGCAATAGTCGAGGCGGTAAGACGGAGGCGGTTTTCGACGTTGATCCCGGGTGTGAACACATGTAGCACGGAGGAGGGTCGTCATGTCTAACGGCGGAGGAATGTTCAGTCCTGAAGAGGTCGCCTATCTGAAGACATTGCCTGCGGTGGCCGAGGCCACGGCGAGAAGAATCACCTATTCCGAGGCGTTCAAGCAATCGTGCATGCGGCGGTATCATGCCGGCGAATCACCGGTCAAACTGTTCCGTGAGGCGGGGCTCGACCCGGCGCTGATCGGTTACAAGCGCATCGAGCGTTGCTTTGCGAGGTGGCGTAAGAGCTCGGGCGATGCGATGGCCGGTCCGCGATATGATGATCGATTGGATGCCGCCAGTGCGCACGTGCTCGCGTCGATGCAGACCGTGACTTCGGACCGGTCTTCTTCGCAATCGCAGGCGCCTCTTCGCGCAATCACCTTTCCGGCCGCCCCGCGTGACGGCAGCGTCGATGTACGTGACCTGATGATCTACCAGCAGGTGCGGCGAATCGACGAATTGGAACAGGAGGTCGGTACCCTGCGTATGCGACTCAATCTCCAGGCGCGCACCGAGGTCGAGCGGGCTGTCTGAACCGGCGTAGACTAAAGGGCATGAGAATCGCACGTTTTTCGCATAATGATGTACCGCAGTACGCTTTCGTGCAGACCGACGAGAGCGACGGTAAGGATTATCTGGTGGCATTGGACGGTTATCCACTGTCCGGCGCCGCCGTCCAGCCGACCGGCGAGCGCTTTCCGGTCGACGGTGACGGCATCCGCCTGCTTGCGCCGGTGATTCCGTCGAAGGTGTACGGTCTGGCCAAAAACTACGAGGCGCATGCGCAGTTCATGCATGAGGCCGGTCACTCCGAAATCAAGCATGCGCCGGAGGATATGGTGATCTTTACCAAGCCGAGCACTTCCGTGATTGGCCCGGACGATCCGATTGTGATTCCGCCGTGCTCCAACGACATGAATTTCGAGCCGGAGGTCGCCGTGGTGATGGGGCGCATCGCCAAGAACGTGCCGGTGGAGCAGGCCATGGATTATGTGCTCGGCTTCACCTGCGTGAACGACGTGACGCTGCGTGACCTGCAGGGACTCGATCCGACGTGGACACGTGCGAAGGGTTTCGATACCGCCTGTCCGCTCGGTCCGTGGATTGTGACGCGTGATGACCTGGACTGGAAGGACGCGAAGATCTCGTTCATGCTCAACGGTGAGGATGTTGAGATGGCGTCGGGTACCACGGCGAACCTGATTCATGGCATTCCGGAGCAGATCGCCGCGATTTCGAGCTTCACCACGCTGCTGCCGGGCGATGTGATCATGACCGGCACGCCGAACGCTTCCGGACATCTTGATCCGGGTGATGAGGCCGTCGTGCACGTCGAGGGCATCGGTTCGTTGCGCAATGTGGTGTTGCGTGGCTGATTGCTGACTGCTAAGGAGCTTATTTCCATAAAAACCGGCTGATTCATGACATCTTTCCGTCATGAATCAGCCGGTTTTTGTGTATCTGGATTACTATTCGCTGGAAAAGAAAAACAAAAGTTGAGTGTTGATGACTCAAGTTTTGGGAATAGAATGGCGGTGAAGTCGGTTGAGCATATCAGACAACGACATATGCGCCGGATTACGGTCGATTTGCGGCAAGTGAGCTGCGAAGACGATACGCGAGCGGCGCGAATCATGGAGGATGATATGGAACAAAAGTTCACCACGATGGCGCAGGAAGCCATCGGAGACGCCATTCAAGGTGCGTCCGCGGCAGGTAACGCGCAAGTCGACACGTTGCATGTGATGGATGCGTTGCTGCGCCAGGAAAACGGTGTGATCCGCGGCCTCATCCAGGCTGCCGGCGGCGACGTGCAAGCCATCGGCGCTACGGTGCGCAACGCCTTGGTCGCGTTGCCGGCTGCCAGCGGTTCGACCACATCGCAGCCGCAGGCAAGCCGTCAGCTGACCGCCGCGATCGCGCAGGCCGAAAAGGAAATGCAGGCGATGGGCGACGAATACGTCTCCACCGAACACCTGCTCATCGGCATCGCGGCAAGCAAGCCGAACCAATCCGCGGAAATCCTTGAAAAGAACGGCGTGACCGCCGAAGCGCTGCGCAAGGCGGTGCCGGGCGTGCGCGGCGGCGCGAAAGTGACCAGCCCCGACGCGGAAGGATCGTACAAGGCGCTCGAAAAGTATTCCACCGACCTGACGGCCGCCGCGAAAGACGGCAAACTCGACCCCGTGATCGGCCGCGATCAAGAGATCCGCCGCGTCATCCAGATCCTGAGCCGGCGCACCAAGAACAATCCGGTGCTCATCGGCGAGCCGGGCGTCGGCAAAACCGCCGTCGTGGAAGGTCTGGCGCAGCGCATCGTCGCCGGTGACGTGCCGACCACCCTGCAGAACAAGAAGCTGATCTCGCTCGACCTCGGCTCCATGGTCGCGGGCTCCAAGTATCGCGGCGAATTCGAGGAACGCCTCAAGAGCGTGCTCGAGGAGATCAAGAAGTCTGACGGGCAGATCATCACCTTCATCGACGAAATCCACACCATCGTCGGTGCGGGCGCCGCCGAAGGCTCCATGGACGCAGGCAATATGCTCAAGCCCATGCTGGCCCGCGGCGAACTACGCCTGATCGGTGCGACCACGCTCGACGAATATCGAGAGAACGTCGAAAAGGATCCGGCACTGGAACGCCGCTTCCAACAGGTCTTCGTCGGCGAACCGAGCGTGGAAGACACGATTGCGATCCTGCGTGGTCTGAAGCAACGTTACGAGGCGCACCACAAGGTGACGATCGGCGACGATGCGCTGGTCGCCGCCGCAACCCTGTCGAACCGGTATATCTCCGGCCGCCAGCTACCCGACAAGGCCATCGACCTGGTCGACGAGGCAGCCGCGCACCTGCGTATGGAACTCGACTCCTCGCCGGAGGAAATCGACGAACTGCAACGCAAGGTGACCCGCTACGAAATGGAGGAGATGCAGCTCAAGAAGGCCGAAGACCCCGCTTCGAAAGACCGCCTCGAGAAGCTGCAGGCCGATCTGGCGGACGCCCGCGAAAAGCTGAGCGGCCTCAAGGCACGTTGGGATGCGGAAAAGGCCGGCCACAACAAGGTCGGCGATTTGCGAGCCAAGCTCGACGACCTGCGCGTAGAAGCCGACAAGGCCATGCGCGAAGGCGACCTGGAGAAGGCCAGCCGCATCTCGTACGGCGAGATCCCCGCGATTCAGAAGGAACTGGCCGCAGCGGAAGCCGCCGCCGACAACAATGACGCGAACGGCACCGCGGTCGCCGAAACCGAACCGATGGTGCCCGACCACGTCGATGCCGATTCCGTGGCCGGCATCGTATCCGAATGGACCGGCATCCCGGTCGGCCGCCTCATGCAAGGCGAGAATGAAAAGCTCCTGCACATGGAGGAGTATCTCGGCAAGCGTGTGATCGGCCAGAAGGAAGCCATCGCAGCGGTTTCGGACGCCGTGCGGCGCTCGCGTGCCGGCATCTCCGACCCGAATCGTCCGACCGGCTCGTTCCTGTTCCTAGGCCCCACCGGCGTGGGCAAGACCGAACTGGCCAAGGCGCTCGCGGACTTCCTGTTCGACGACGAGAAGGCCATGGTGCGCATCGACATGAGCGAATACATGGAAAAGGCCTCCGTGTCTCGCCTGATCGGCGCCGCGCCGGGCTACATCGGCTACGAGGAGGGCGGCCAGCTCACCGAGGCCGTACGCCGCCGTCCATACTCGGTGGTGCTGTTCGACGAGGTGGAGAAAGCCAATCCGGAAGTATTCGACGTGCTGCTGCAAGTGCTCGACGATGGCCGTCTGACCGATGGTCAGGGCCGTACCGTGGACTTCAAGAACACGATTCTGATCATGACCTCCAATTTGGGGTCGCAATTCCTCGTCAATCCGGACTTGGATGCGGACGCCAAGAAGAAGGCCGTGATGGATGCCGTGCACATGCAGTTCAAGCCGGAATTCATCAACCGCTTGGACGAGCTGGTCATGTTCCACCCGCTCACCCGCGAGGAACTGGGCGGCATCGTGGACATCCAGGTGGCGCAGGTCTCCGCTCGCCTGACCGAGCGTCGCATCACGCTCGATGTGACCGATTCGGCACGCGAATGGCTGGCCAACACCGGCTACGATCCGGCGTATGGCGCTCGTCCGCTGCGTCGCCTGGTGCAGACCGAGGTCGGCGATCAGCTGGCGCGCATGCTGCTGGCTGGCCAGGTGCATGACGGCGACACCGTGTTGGTGGATCAGACCGGCGGCGATCATCTCGAACTGTCCGCATGGGCGAGCGATCAACTGGCGGACATGGGCAAGTAAGCCGGGCCGTTCCCCTGCGGGAACAAGAGGCTGCCGGCGAACCTCAGTGAGGTCCGCCGGCATCGACCCTACCGTTTCCTCCCTTGTCAGAGGGAGGAAACGCGGTCGCCGACCTCAAGCACCAGGCCGGCGACCGATAACACGGTAGCGGCGATAAGCACCGCAACCGCAAGCTTCGGCTGCATGCCGAACACCAGCCATAGCGCGAACGTCCACACGGCGACGACCATCGTCACCGCAGTGGTGATCTGTAACACGCGAGTGTGGATCACATGGCCTATTCTGGCGCGGAAGATAACCTCCTCCGCGCTTTTTTCATGTGTTGACTGTGTCGGCTGTGCCGACGCATTGGTTGCGCGAATCTTCAGCGCCTGCTCAAAATCTTCGGGATGTTCGATCGGAAACCGCACGATCACCAGCTTCCGGCGAATCAGGCGAATGATCAATGCCAGCATCACGACCACACCGACGAACGCGAAATACGGATCGCGTGAGCCGACCGGAAAAATCCAAGACACCACGCATAGCAGCAGACTGTAGACATAGACGATTGACATGCCAAGCGAAATCAGCGAATCCGCATTCGGCGTGCGTTGATGCAGGGCGGGCATGCCGCGGCGATGAATCGGCGCACCGCAATAGAACATGACCGGCGTAATCACGATGGCATGCAGCCATGGATTGGTCAGCCAATCGGGCATGGTTACGCTGCCGAGCATGAGCATGGTGACGACGAACGTTGGAATCGTAAGAATCGTGGCGATGACGAGCAGCGGAACGATGCGTTGGTCGTCATCGGCGGATTCCGCGGAGTTGGCGGCAGGGGCGGCTTCGGGCCGCTTGTTGGCGGACCGTTCGGCTTCCGATGATGGTTGATCGGTGCTGGGGCTGGAATGGTTCCGCACATGGTCCGCCGATGTTTCGGTTGCCGGGGGTTCCTTGCAATCGTCCGACGTTGGTGGCGTCGACGATCTGCCGTCGGTCGGCGATTGGCCGAGGAAGAATCCGAGAATGCCCCATGTCGCAATGGAGGCGACCACGATGGCGACTGCGGCCATGAACAAATCGAATCCCATACCAGCCTCTTGTGTTCCTTCGCTCTCGTACGACTGCTCCCCAGCATAATCCAGCGCTGGGTATCGGGTGGTCGTTCGTACGGATGAATGCGGTTCGTCGAGTGGATTCGGGCGTGGCCGCGACACGTGGTCCACCGCATGCTGTTTACTAGAACATATGTTCGACAATCCTGTGTTTGTAGTGGTGCTGATGGTAATCGTGGCCGCGCTTGGAGCGGCTGCGGGCTTTTTTGCGGGGCGATCCAGAGGGCAGGACATGGCGCGGGATGCGCGTACCGCCGACTTGAACGAGGCGAAGGCGCAGATCGAGGACGATCGGCGACGGATCGGCGATCTGACCACATCCGTGGCACAGTACCGCACGCAGTCCGAAGGATTGAATCAGCAGCTGACATATCTCAAATCCCAGCTGGCGCAGGCGCAAAGCGCCGAGCAAACGAGAATCGAACGTGAGCGTGAAAAGGCCGCCGCTGAGGCGGAACGTCGGCAGACCGAAAGCGAGCGGCAGTTGCGGGAGCAGAGCAAGGTGCTCTCCGCTCTGGCTCCTGTGCAGAAGAATCTTGACGCCCTTCAGGAGAAGGTTTCCCAAATCGAAGAGGGGCGCAAGCGTGAAATGGGTGCGCTCGGTGAGCAACTCAAGGGTTTGGGGGAACAGCAGGCGCGGCTCGACCGTGAGACGAGCTCGCTGTCGGCTGCATTGCGCAACAACAAGGTACGTGGCGCCTGGGGCGAGGCGCAATTGCGTAATATCGTCGAATCGGCGGGTCTGCTGGAACATGTCGATTTTGATACGCAGGTGGTCGTCACCGACGCGGACGGGCATACCCAGCGTCCGGACATGGTGATCCACATGCCTGGTGGTAAAACCATTCCGATCGACGCAAAGGCACCATATGCCGACTATCAACGTGCCTGCGAGATTCCCGACACCGCTTCGCAGGAGGAGCTGACGCGCAAGGCGGATCTGCTGAGGGCCCATGCCAAGGCAGTGCGCGAGCATGTGAAGGTGCTGGGGGACAAGGCCTACTGGAACGCGTTCTCGGACGCGCCGGATTTCGTGATCGCCTTCATCCCGAACGAGTCGCTGCTGCAGGCCGCCTTGGAGACCGATCCGACGCTGATGGACGACGCATTCGCCCGTAAGGTGGCTTTGACCTCACCGATTACGTTGTGGGCGGTGTTGAAGTCGGTGGCTTACGCCTGGCAACAGCAGAGCCTTACCGATGACGCGAAAATGCTGTTCGACCTGTCACGTGAACTGTATGAGCGTTTCGCGATGCTGGGGGAGCGCGCCACCAAACTCGGCACGGCGATTACCAGAACGGTTGGCGCCTATAATGCGTTCGCCTCGTCATTGGAGTCCCGCGTGCTGGTCACCGCTCGCAAACTGCAACGCGTGGATCAGGGCAAGGTCATCGAATCCGTGGAAATCATTCCATCCGAGAACGCGGATATCCGTGAGCTGACGGCGCCCGAAACCGTAGATGATGCGAGGGATTGACGAGCCGAAAGGATAGGCTGGAGCCATGACTGACGAGAAGACTTTCCGTAAGACTGTGCCGGCCGCCACCGAGGTCGCATCGACCGCCACCGCCACTGAGCCGTCCACCGTCGATTTCGCCATGCTCGAGCCGCGCGATCAGCTCAAGACCCTGCTGCAGGCCGAGATGAAGGACAAGCCGTTCTCAGAGCTTGCATCCGTGACGTTCGATCATCGCGGGGCCTCCGTCGTCGGGCATATCTTGCTTGATACGTTGGAGGAAGCCGGCTATTCCGTTGATGATGTCGATGCCGTCGGCGCGTTGACCGCCGCTGCGGTGCCGTTGGTCTCCGCCATGATCCAGGCTGCGGCCTCCCGTGGTGAAGACTTGAACGGATTCGTCATGGATTTCGTGTACCCGTCCATCAAGGGACCGTCCATCACGGGCAAGCGCGTGGTGCTGCTCGACTCCTGGCTGTCCGAAAAGTCGTATGTGCAAACCTCCTCGCTTGTCACCTTGCGTAATGGCAACGAACTGAGTCTCGACTTTTCCGTCGTGGAGAGGGAAGGGGCCGAAGTGCTCGCCGTGGCGTCGTTGATTGGTGGCGTGGATATGATCCATCCGATCATCAAGGTCGTCAATCCGGTCTCCGGCGATGAGTCCGAGTTGCCATTCATCGAAGTGTACAGGGAGTCCGAGCTTCACTGAGTCGGCTCGTTGCTCACTTGCATCAGAGGGCGGAAAACCTAGGCCCTGCCTGATGCTAACGCGTACGGGATGAAAATCGGAAGGAACCATGCACGCACCCAACCCTATCGATGTCGCGGCGAAAGCGTCCGGCGAACCGGTATTCCGTGAGGTGGGCGTAGGCCCGTGGGCCGAAACCCATCCGGGAGAGCCGCGTCCGGACAATCCGCAATCCCCGAATTTCGATATGCGATTCGATTCATCCTTGCTTGATGCAGGCGATCGTCGCAATGTGCTTGACCGCTACCGCTATTGGTCCGTCGCGGCCATCAAGGCCGATCTTGACGCGCATGGCTGTCATGAGTTCGAAGTCGCCGTGGAGAACTGGACGCATGACTTCAACATCGGATCCATGGTGCGCACGGCCAATGCATTCCAAGCATCCCGCGTACACATCGTCGGGCCGCACAAATGGAATCGCAAGGGCGCGCTCATGACGGAACTGTACCAGCACGTCGAAAACCATCCATCCATCGCTGAGCTCGTCGAATGCTGGAAATACCGCATTTCAGGTGAAATCGCCGCGGCGCAATCGCAGGCTGCGGCCATCGCATGCCGCATGCGTGGAACCGCGGCCGGACCACGTCCCGACGATGCCTGCGTCTTCGTACCGCCGCAAACCGATGTCTCTGACATTGCCGATACCGGTGCCGAACCCCGATCATCCGGCACCGTATCAAATACTTTGGCTGCATATGACGCTCAAAAAAACACAGAGCAGCTGGCGCAACTGGCTGAATTAGAGTCGAAAATCGCCGACCTGCAGGCCGCACGCATCATTGCTCTTGACATTATTCCCGGTGCCGTGCCGATGGAAACCTATCATTTCCCCAAGCGTTGCCTCATGCTCTTCGGCGCGGAAGGCCCAGGTCTGTCCGAGAAGGCGCTCGAGCTGGCCGACGATGTGGTCTACATCTCCCAATTCGGTTCGGTTCGCTCCATCAATGCAGGTGCTGCGGCCGCTGTCTCCATGCACGCCTGGATTGCTCAGCATGCCGTTCCCCGGTCTTGACGGGCTGCGGTTGATGCTTCCGGCGACTGGGAATGAACGCATCATGGTACGGTCGGGACTCCCGCGCGGCGCAACTTCGCTATCAGCGGGTTGCGTTGCAGGACGTCATCGAAGGTGAATCGGACGACTTCCGTGACTCCGGCACGACGTAAGGCCTGCTCACGATTACGTTCCGTTTGGACGGTTTCCTGTATGCTCTTCCGACCGGTCATTTCCGGATCCACATACTTCGCCGTGCCATCGAATTCGCCTACGATGATCCTGCCATCATCCGCACGCCACAAGAAATCCACACGGAACCGCTCTCCGATTGTGGGATCAGTGAAGGGTATCTGAAGCTGAGGAATCGAAAAGCCGGCTTCGATCATGGTTCCGCGTGCCAAGGATTCACCGCCGTTCTCGCTACTCGAATCCGCATGCTGCATAAGTCTGAAGATCGTCGTGCAGTCACGCGTGGTACGGACGCATTCCTGCAATATCTGATCGTTGCCGACTCCTTCGGCGGCGGAATCGAAAATCGGCAAGGCGAACCGGAATTCCAGCATGTGGCCGCAATCAAGAAGCGTACGCGCCGGATTGGTGACCGGTATGCCATTCACGATGACCGCGTTGTCTTTCGGGAATGGACTGTAGATGACATTGAGCTTGTCATGTGAACGGTATGAGCCGCGTGTGGGCAGGGTGATGGTCAATCCCTGGTGATGCAGGAGCCATTGGTGTTCAAAACCATGCGCTGCCGCTGCGGTGATTCCCGCGAAGATCCAATTGCCGTGGAGATCCTTGAGCGTACGGGCTGCGTGCAACGACTGTTCCGCGGCATTCAGACGATTCCAGTATGCCGAACGTGCGAACAGTCCGGGATACGGCTTGACCAGATCCCCCGCGAGGTATCTGCGATAGAGACCTTTCTGCATCAAGGGCTTGTTACTGTATGCACATCGTTGTGCGCTTTCGGCTTGATCAAGAAGCCTGTCGATCTGAGGATACGCTTTCATGATTCGACGCTACCCTGTGGCTTGGTGCCGGGGGAAGCGCGATAGGCAAATGTGGATAACTCAAAGGTCTCTCGGCGTGTCTGTGCATAACTTTGCCGTCGATACGGTAACGCATCGTCCGATTCCTCCAGCTGCTAGATGAATCCGCATGCCGAGAGGTCATATTGCGGGGGTGATTTTTCCAGTCACTGGATGGATATGGTCGTTACGGGGCTTCTGAGCGAGGTATTTCTTCCAGTCACTGGGTGTTTTATCCCGTTGATGGGGTCTTTAGCGGGATGATTCCTCCAGTGGCTGGAATAATCCGCCATATGCAGAGGCTGGGGAATAATCCGCCATGTGGATTGCATTGGGTTGGCGAAGAGGCCGATGCGGGACTGCAACAAGCAGGGGAAGATCCGCCGCGGACTGCATTGGGCTGGCGAATGAAAAGACGTGTGCTCGTCACACAGACGCGTTACTGTTAGGGGCATGCCTACTTTCACCAAAGAAGAAATCGTGCATTTGGGCGATTTGGCCCGAATCGCACTCACCGATGAGGAAATCACCCGTCTGCAGGGCGATCTGAACGTCATCGCCGAATCCATCAACAAGGTGCAGGAAATCGCCACTGATGACGTACCGCCGACCGCCAACCCGATTCCGCTGGAGGCATATCTGCGTCCGGATGTTCCGCAGACTCCGCTGACCCAGGAAGAAGCGACCGCAGGCGCTCCGGTCTCCGAGGCCGGCATGTTCGTCGCACCACGCATTTTGGGGGAGGAGTGATATGAGCACCACTGAACTCGTCAAGCTGTCCGCCGCCGAGATGGCGGCCAAGGTCAAGGCCAAGGAAGTCTCCAGCCGTGAACTGGTCGAGGCCCATCTCGACGTCATCGAAGCCGCTGAGCCGAGCGTCAAGGCCTTCCTGAAGGTCTCCGGCGAGCAGGCTCTTGAACAGGCCGACGCCTTCGATGCCAAATCCGACGACGAGAAGGCCAAGCTGCCGGAACTTGCCGGCGTGCCGATCGCCATCAAGGACATGATCGTCACCAAGGGCATCGAAACCACCGCCGCGTCCAAGATCCTCGAAGGTTGGGTGCCGCCGTACGATGCCACCGTCATCGAGAAGCTCAAGGCCGCGGGCATGCCGCTGCTGGGCAAAACCAACCTCGACGAATTCGCGCAAGGCTCATCCACCGAGCACTCCGCCTACCAGACCACCCACAATCCGTGGGATACCGAGCGTGTGCCGGGCGGTTCCGGCGGCGGTTCCGCAGCTGCGGTGGCCGCGTTCGAGGCCCCGCTCGCCTTGGGAACCGACACTGGTGGATCCATTCGTCAGCCGGGCTCGCTGACCGGTACCGTCGGTGTTAAGCCGACCTACGGCGGCGTATCCCGTTTCGGTGCGATCGCCATGGCCTCCTCGCTTGACCAGATTGGCCCGTGCTCCCGCACCGTACTCGACGCGGCCTTGTTGCAGGAAGTGATCGGCGGCCATGACAAGCGCGACTCCACCTCCATTCCGGAGGGTCCGCGCCCGATGGTGGCGGCCGCCCGCGAAGGCATGAAGCGTGATCTGAAGGGCCTCAAGGTCGGTCTGATCAAGGAGCTTGGCGGCGAAGGCTTCCAGCCGGGCGTCATGGTCCGCTTCAACGAAGGCGTCAAGAAGCTCGAAGATATGGGTGCGGAAGTCACCGAAGTGTCCCTGCCACACTTGCCGTATTCCTTGGGCGCCTACTACATCATCATGCCGTCCGAGGTCAGCTCCAACCTGGCCCGCTACGACGGCATGCGCTACGGCCTGCGCGTCATGCCGCCGGCGGGCGTTCCGCAGACCGCCGCCAACATGATGGCCTACACCCGTGAGGCCGGCTTCGGTGACGAAGTCAAGCGCCGTATCATCCTGGGCACCTACGCCCTGTCGGCCGGCTATTACGATGCCTGGTACGGCTCCGCGCAAAAAGTTCGCACCCTGATCATCGACGACTTCAAGAAGGCCTTTGAGAAGGTTGACGTGCTCGTCGGTCCGACCAGCCCGGTCACCGCCTTCAAGTTCGGTGAGAAGACCGAAGACCCGATGGCCATGTACGCCATCGACATCACCACCATTCCGGCCAACCTCGCCGGCGTGCCGGCAATGAGCATCCCGGCCGGCCTGAGCGACGACGGCTTGCCGGTCGGCTTCCAGTTCCTCGCCCCGCAGCAGCGCGACGAGGTCATGTACAAGCCCGCCGCCGCTCTCGAAGCGGCCCTCGAGGAAAGCTGGAACGGCCCGATCTGGCAGTCCCTGAAGACCCCGTGGCTCGACGGACTGGACAAGTAGGAAGCATCGGAGGAAAGAAAACAAAATGGCTGAAAAGTTGATGAAGTACGCCGATGCCGTCAAGAAGTTCGACCCGGTCATCGGTCTGGAAACCCATGTTGAGCTGAGCACCACCACGAAGCTGTTCTGCCCGGCCGAAGTCTCGTTCGGCGGCGATCCGAACAGCCAGCTCACCCCGGTGAGCCTTGGTTTGCCGGGCTCTCTGCCGGTGGTCAACAAGACCGCTGTCGATTATGCGATCAAGCTGGGTCTTGCCCTGCATTGCGAAATCGCTGAATGGAGCCAGTTCGCACGTAAGAACTACTTCTACCCGGATATGCCGCGCGATTACCAGATCTCGCAGTACGACAAGCCGACCAACGGCAACGGCTATCTTGATGTGGAACTTGAAGACGGCACTGTGTTCCGCGTGCCGATCGAACGCGCCCATATCGAAGACGACGCCGGTAAGAACACCCACGTCGGTGGTGCTGATGGCCGTATCGAAGGTGCCGATCACTCTCTGGTCGACTACAACCGTGCAGGCGTGCCGCTGATCGAAATCGTAACCAAGCCGATTGAAGGCGCCGGAGACCGTGCCCCAGAAATCGCAGGTGCATATATGCGCGCCATCCGCGACATCGTGCGTGCGCTGAACATCTCCCACGCCCGTATGGAACAGGGCAACATGCGCGCCGATGTGAACGTGTCGCTGCGCAACAGCCCGTCCGACCCGTTCGGCACCCGTTCCGAAACCAAGAACGTGAACTCGTTCCGCGGTATCGAAAAGACCATCCAGTACGAGATCCGCCGTCAGGCCGCCATCCTTTCCGAAGGAGGCGAGATCCTGCAGGAGACCCGTCACTGGGATGAGGCTTCGCAGACCACCGCCGGCGGCCGTGTGAAGTCCGATGCCGACGATTACCGTTACTTCCCGGATCCTGATCTGGTGATGCTGCACATCACCAAGGAGCACATCGAAGAGATGAAGGCCCAGATGCCGGAAATGCCGCGCGAGCGCCGCAATCGTCTGAAGGGCGAGTGGGGCTTCAACGATCTGGAGATGCGCGACGTGCTCAACGCCGATGCCCTGGATCTGCTTGAGGAGACCGTCAAGGCCGGTACGAGCGCCGCAGGTGCCAAGAAGTGGTGGCTGGGCGAGCTGTCCCGCGAGGCCAATGCCAGGGGTGTGAGCCTTGAGGAGCTGCCGATCGCTCCGGCCGACGTGGCTGAGGTTGAGAAGCTGATCGCCGACGGCAAGCTCAACGACAAACTCGCCAAGCAGACCGTCGCCGGCGTGCTTGCCGGTGAGGGTGCCCCGGCCGAGGTCGTCAAGAAGCACGGCTTCCAGGTCGTCTCCGATGATGGCGCGCTGGAAAAGGCCGTCGACGAGGCTCTGGCCGCTAATCCGGACATCGTCGAGAAGCTCAAGGGCGGCAACATGAAGCCGATGGGCGCGATCATCGGTGCCGTCATGCGCGCCACCCGCGGTCAGGCCGACGCGAAGGCCGTCACCAAGATCGTGATGGGTAAGATCAAGTAAGGCGAAGGGGGAGAGGTCGACTACGGTCTTTCCCGGTCTGTGCTTCACTGCTCAGTCCATCAGCGGGTCGAAGGACACGTCGGAATCCCCTAAAAACGGATTTCCGGCGTGTTTTTACCGTATCGGGGGAGATTTCATCGGGAATCTCCCCCTTTCGATTCCCAGCTATCCTCCAGTCGAGTACAATACCATCGGAATGGTTGTGGCATAGGCCGCACCTGTAACGATACGAGGGACGAAGACATGCCAGAGAATGCTGAGTCGTCGATAGTGAGCGTTGAATCCCGCGAACTGCCGGCACGGATCACCATCCCGCCGATTCGTGGTGAAATGGTGCATCTGCGTCCGGCGACCGTCGCGGATCTCGATCGCATGGACGCCATTGACGCATATCCGGGAGCTTCCGGCATCACTGGCAAGGATCGTGTCGCCGAACGCGCCGCCGTGCATGCATGGGTGCGTCGTTCCGTGGCCTGGGCCAACGGCGAGACGCCGACCGAATCCGGTGTGGGCGATCCGGAATCCCGACGCACCGTAGCATGGTCGATCATCACGGAATCCGATCATGACGGGGATGGCGAGATCGATGCGGCGGCCTCCGACAATGTGATCGGCATGATTTTCCTGATCGACATCGACGGATGGGCCCGTTCCTCCCGTATTCAGGTGATCTTGGGGCAGGACTTCCGTGGACGCGGATATTCGCGTGACATCATGCCGCGTGTGATGACGTACGGCTTTGCGCCGGAACCGGCAGGCCTTGGCATGCACAGGATTTGGGTGGCCGTCCCCGAACAGAACACGCGTTCCGTCTCCGTATACCAGTCCTTGGGATTCGTGCCGTCCGGCCGTTCCCGCGATGCGTTATGGAACGCCTCGCAAAACCGGTATCAGGATCTGATCGTCATGGACACGTTGGTTGACGAATTCGACCCGATTCGCTCCCTCGACGCGTTCGGCATGCATGTGATCGAAGACAATCCCGGCGTCAAGGAAGCGTTGAGCGCTCGCGAGCATTCCATCGCCATTCGCATCAATGAACGGAAGGAAGCCGAGGCCTGCGGCCAGCCCGACGGGAATCAGGGCATGACCCGTGAGGAGGCCTACGAGCATATCGGCGTGGAACCCGGCAAGGCCGATGCCGTCGAGACCAAGCCCGACGAGACATCAGCCAGCGATGATTCCGACAAGTCGGTCAACGGCGATGCCGATGCCGACAACAACTGGCCGTATGGTTCTTCCGAACGTAAGACCTCCAAGGAGGCTTGGTGGCGTACATTGGGTCGCGGCCGTAAACGTGACATGGAAGGCAAGTGATGAGCGCCGAGGATCTCGACAACTACGAAACCGACGCTGAGCTGGCACTGTACAAGGAATATCGCGACGTCATCAAACTGTTCACCTATGTGGTGGAGACCGAGCGTCGCTTCTACTTGGCCAACAAGGTCGATTTCAACGTACGTTCCGCCGGCCAGGACGTCTATTTCGACGTACAGCTTACCGACGCATGGGTGTGGGACGTGTATCGTTCCAGCCGCTTCGTCAAAAACGTGCGCATCGTCACTTTCAAGGACGTGAACGTCGAAGAGGTGCAGAAAACCGACATCGACATCCCCGACGACATTCACTGATCCGCCGGTCTCGCCGTCACATGTCGGCCGTTCACCGATTGTGCGACCACAGTTTGCCGGAATGTCACCTGATGCGCATGTCGTGTTTGATTCGTGCGCATACAACATTCATGGCGTGCCCGAACCGCGGGCCCGCCCATCCGCCTATGAGATGAGAGTGAATGTTGATGTCGACACGAATGATGCAGAGGATCGTCGGTTCCGTTGCATGCGTCGCTGCGGCCGCCATGCTGATGCCGGGAACGGTCTGCCCGGCCCTGGCCCTGGAATCCGATGGCCAATACTACAGCAGCAAGCAGCCGTATGTGGCACCAAGCGCCGCAACCGTGGCATCCTATAGCAAAGCTCCGGAAGGGTACGAGCCGATCTATACCGAAAGCATGGCCCGTCACGGATCACGCGGCCTGTCCAGCTACAAGTATGATGCACTGCTGATGAAGATGGCCGAAGCGGCCGAGCGAGATGGTGGATTCAAGTCGGACGCCATCAAAACCGAGTTCATGAAAAACCTGAGCGGCATCACCGCAGCCAACGTCGAAAACGGCTACGGCATGCTGACCGGACAGGGTGCGGATCAGCATTACGGCATCGGCGAGCGCGCGTACCAGCGCAATCAGTCGCTGTTCGACCAGGCTGCAGTCGATGGCGGTACGATTTCCTACCAGTCCTCCGGCGAGGCGCGTGCCACCGAATCCGGCGAAAACTTCGAGAAGGGGTTCAATGCGGCTTCCGGCGGCAAGCTGACCGACAGCGTCGTCAAGCCGACGGATCCCGCCGATTCCGGCGACGGCAAGGATTTCCAGAAGAATCCCGACACCTTGTACTTCCATAAGGTGCAGAATCCCGACGGTACGGAAAAGACGCCGGGCACCAAGGCATACGACATCGCGAATGATTATCAGAATTTCGTGGCCAACGATGAGATCATCGCCGGTGCCGAGGAGATCATCGGCGACAATGCCGACATCAAACGGGCCTCGCATGACCTGCTGTCGCAGATCTTCACCGACGAATTCCTCGCCAAACTCGAGAACGGCGAATACACGTGGTACAACACCGCCGATGGCACCAAGAAGGGTGCCGGGAACTGCGCGCCGGGCGCCGACGCGTCCAAGGACGCCAATGCGTGCGGCGAAGGCTCCAAGAAGATCAAGAGCGAGTACAACGCCGCAATGAACCTGTACAACCTGTACATCATCGCCGCCGACATGCAGAACGAGAACACCGGTGACCACACCTTCGATTTCAACCAGTATTTCCAGGGTGAATATGCACAGGACGCCAAATTGTTCGCCTGGGCGTTGGATGCCGAAGATTTTTACGAGAAGGGGCCGAGCTACGCCGGTCAGAGCGAGACCTACTCCATCGCGCAGCCTCTGCTGGATGATTTCTTCGATGCCATCGACGAGAGGGTGAACGGAGGGTCCACGGTGGCGACCTTCCGGTTCGCCCATGCCGAGACCATGATGCCGTTCGCCGCATTGCTTGGATTGCCCGGTTTCCACGCAGCAGGCCCCGGCCTCCACCACTGACGTGTACACCTATGACAGCAACGAATGGCGTGGCGAATCGGTGACGCCGATGGCTACGAACGTGCAGTGGGATGTGTATGCCAAACAGGGTGAGGATCCGGCCACCGGCAGCGCATACACGCCCATTGTGCGCATGCTGTACAACAAGAACGAGATCGCGTTCCGTTCCGAATGCACGCCGATCGCCGATGGTTCGACGTGGTACAAGCTGACCGAGCTGAAGAGTTGCCTGGCGGCTGATCATAAGACGCTCGGACAGGATGCCCGCATCGTCGAACAGGTCGACGTGAAGCCGACGCCGGAGCCGTCCGGCAATCCCACGACTGGCACCAATACGGCGACCGACACCGATGTGGCGACGGATGATGCCGGTGAGACCGATGATGCCGGTAAGACGACGTCTGCGACGAACGGCCAGTCGGTGTCGCTGGGGCGTACCGGAAGCGCGATTGCGGTGCTCGCCGTACTGGCGGTCGGGCTGACGCTGGCCGGTGTTTCGCTGAGCGTGTGGCGCATGCGCCGTTGATGCCGATCGCTTGTGACGATCGCCCGATGCCGTCTTCCGTATGAATCGGAAGACGGCATCAGACATGTGCAAGGGGATGTGTACGGGTGATTATGGGTTTGGCTCAGGGAAGAATTTTGTGTGCATCCGCACATGTCGCAATGTGCGTTTCCTTACCTTCTAGTAGACTGTGTCTGATTTTGTTTTTATAAGGAGACCTCAAAGTGACGCAAAAGCGATCCGTGGTGATTATTGGCGGTGGCCCTGCCGGCCTGACCGCTGCCTGGGAGCTCGCAAAGGACGGTGGCTCCGAAAACTACGATGTGACCGTGTTGGAGGCGACCCGCGAATTCGGCGGCATCTCCCGCACCGTCAAGCACGACGGCAACCGTATGGATATCGGCGGTCACCGGTTCTTCTCGAAGGACGAGCGCATCATGGACTGGTGGAAGGAAGTCCTGCCGCTGCAGGGCGCTCCCAGCTATGACGACAGGAAACTCGGCCGTGAGCACGACATGGAGCCAGGCGGACCGGATCCGGAAGTCGAAGACAAGGTGATGCTCAAGCGTCATCGTGTGTCCCGGATCTACTGGAACCGTCACTTCTTTGACTATCCAATCTCGCTGAGCGCCAACACGTTGAAGGCCATGGGTCCGAAATTGACCCTGGTCGCCGGTTTCAGCTATCTGAAGTCCATGGTGCACAAGCTGCCGGAAACCAATCTGGAGAACTTCTACATCAACCGTTTCGGTCGCAAGCTCTACTCCATGTTCTTCGAGGGCTATACCGAGAAGCTGTGGGGCCGCCACCCATCGCAGATCTCCGCCGATTGGGGTGCGCAGCGCGTCAAGGGCCTGAGCATCATGGGCGTGCTGAAGAACGCCTTCGCCAAGCTCATGCCGAAGAAGCGCGATAATTCCGAGGTCGAAACCTCCCTCATCGAAGAGTTCTGGTACCCGAAGTATGGTCCGGGCCAGCTGTGGGAAACCGTCGAAGCCAACTGCGAAGCCGCCGGTGTGAAGGTCATCACCGACGCCAATGTGGTCGAGATCCGTCAGGCCAACGGCAGGATCGCCTCCGTCGTGTATGAGGATTCCGAAGGCAACCGCACCGAAATGACCGCCGATGATTTCATCTCGTCCATGCCGGTCAAGGATCTCGTCAATGCCGTGGACGCCTCCGACAAGCCCGCTCCGAACGATATGATGGAAATCGCCAACGGCCTGCCGTACCGCGATTTCGTGACCGTCGGCCTGCTCGTCAAGCATCTGCGTTTGAAGAACACCACCGACATCCCGACCCTCGGCAATCCGCCGATCGTGCCGGATTGCTGGATCTACGTGCAGGATCCGGGCTATAAGGTCGGCCGTCTGCAGATCTTCAACAACTGGAGCCCGTATCTGGTCAAGGACGTCGACGACACCGTGTGGATCGGTCTCGAATACTTCTGCGAGGAAGGCGACTCCTTCTGGAACATGTCCGACGAGGAAGCCACCAAGTTCGCCATCCAGGAGCTCACCCGCATGCAGATCATCAACGGTCCGCAAGACGTGCTCGACTCCCATCGCGAACGCGTCAAGAAGGCGTATCCGGCCTACTTCGACACCTACGATCGCATGCCGGAACTCGTCGAATACCTCGACTCCTTCGGCAACCTCTACTGCGTCGGACGTAACGGCCAGCACCGCTACAACAACATGGACCATTCCATGGCCACCGCTATCGAGGCCGTCGGCAACATCAGGAACGGCAAGACCTCCAAGAAGAATGTGTGGTCGGTCAACACCGATAAGAGTTACCACGAAGAAAAGTAGAAGACGAAGAGTCCTCTCCAGCCCGCTGAGCTTCGGCTCGACGGGCTTTTTCGCTACCGTCGGCCGCGCGACGTGCGCATGGTTTTTGCGTTGGTCTGGATTGCGTTGTATGGTTGACGAAGTTCGAAAACCGTGATGATTCGCGGCGAACCTTTCATACGGCGGATTTTCCGCAATTCTTTTTTAAGCTGTTGCAGGCGTGTGCCTGTGAAGCCAAGGAAAGGCATAAACCAGTGGCAACAAGCCCAAATCTTGAAGATATGAAATTGCCTGAGCTCAAAGAGCTCGCCAAGCAGATGGGACTTCGCGGTACCTCCACCATGCGTAAGCCCGAGCTCCTCGCAACGCTTCAGGCCGCCCGTTCCGGCGGCGAAGCGCCGGCCGGCGTTACCGTACGTACGCCGAAGGGCACCCGAGCGGCAAAGCCCGCAGTCGACGCCGATGCCGCCGTCGATGAGTTGGACGTCAAGTCCGCCGAATCCACGGAACCCGCCGAACAGGCGCACGCAGGGATGCCGGCGGACAAGCCCGCTGGCCGCCGTAAGAAGGCCGTAAAGGCTTCGGCTGAACCCGCAGCCGATGAATCCCCGGCGGATTCCGCCGAGGCCAAGGCCGCAGTGGAGGCGCTTGACGCATTGGGCGGAGCCCCGCAACAGCGTCGCGAGCGCCGCAAGCGTCGTGATGCCGAAGGCGGAGCCGACCTGCTTGCCGAACTCGATATCGATGGTGCCCAACCGAAGCAGGAGGATCGTCGTCGCCGTCGCAAGGACGATTTCGACAACGAGCCCCGCCGTCGCCGCCGTACTCCCGTGGAAGAGACGAAGGATGAGGATGTCGTGCGCGATCTCGATGACATCCTCGCCGCTCTGCCCGCGCAGAACGATGCCGAAGACAATCACCACGCCAATGCCGAGGATGGCGAGTACGCCCGTCATGGCCGTGGCCGCAATGAGCGCGATCGCAACAACGACCGCACCGACCGCCGCGGACGCCGCATGCGTGGACGCGACCGCGACTTCGACGACCGTGAGGATCGTCGTGGCCGCGATGGTGGCCGTGATGCCGATCGCAACGAGCGCAACGATCGCAACAACGACCATGCCGAGCGCGAGCAGCGTCGCGAGGAGCCGAAGGAAGACCTCGTACCGGTCGCCGGCATCGTCGACGTGCTCGAATCCTACGCATTCGTGCGCACCTCCGGCTACTTGCCGGGACCGAATGACGTATACGTCTCCATGGGCCAGGTCAAGAAGTACGGTCTGCGCAAGGGCGACGCCGTGCACGGCTCCATCCGTACTCCGCGTGAGGGCGACCGTCGCAACCAGCGCCAGAAGTTCGTGCCGCTGCAGTCCATCGACTCCATCAACGGGCTGTCCGTGGAAGAGGCGATGAATCGTCCGCAGTTCAACAAGCTGACCCCGCTGTATCCGCAGGAGCGTTTGAAGCAGGAGACCACGCCGAACAAGCTCACTGGCCGTCTCGTCGACATCGTGGCGCCGATCGGCAAGGGACAGCGCGGCCTGATCGTCTCTCCGCCGAAGGCCGGCAAGACCATCACCCTGCAGAACATCGCCAACGCGATCGCCACCAACAATCCGGAAGTCCACTTGATGGTCGTGCTCGTGGACGAACGTCCGGAAGAGGTCACCGACATGGAGCGTACCGTGCAGGGCGAGGTCATCTCCTCGACTTTCGACCGCCCGGCCTCCGACCACACCACCGTCGCCGAACTCGCCATCGAACGTGCCAAGCGCCTCGTGGAGCTCGGTCAGGACGTGGTCGTGCTGCTCGATTCCATGACCCGCCTCGCCCGCGCCTACAACATCGCCGCACCGGCTTCCGGCCGCATCCTGTCCGGTGGCGTGGACGCCCAGGCCCTGTACCCGCCGAAGAAGTTCTTCGGTGCCGCCCGCAACATCGAAAACGGTGGCTCTCTGACCATCATCTCCTCCGCACTGGTGGAAACCGGTTCCAAGATGGACGAGGTGATCTTCGAGGAATTCAAGGGCACCGGCAACATGGAGCTGCGTCTGAGCCGCGAGCTTGCCGACAAGCGCCTGTTCCCGGCCATCGACGTGAATGCCTCCGGCACCCGTCGCGAGGAGCTCATCACCGATCCGCAGGAATTGCCGATCATCTACCGTCTGCGCCGTCTGCTCGGCGGTCTCGAGCCGGAGCAGGCCTACCAGACGCTTGTGCCGCGTCTGAAGAAGACCGCGACCAACCGCGACTTCATGGCTTCGCTGATTCAGCAGAGCGGTAACGTGACCAGCGGCAACTGATAGCGCCGACGTCCGTCCGCGCCAATTGCGGGCGTGGCCGAAACACTTGGCCATCGGCCGGTGTGCGATATCCATCAAGGGGCATGCAACGAACGGGTTGCATGCCCCTTCGTGTTGCGTTGACGGCACCTTCGTTGCGGCGTTCCGATCCGTGGCCACTATATAAACAGGATTTTCGTATTTTTCAAAAAGAATAAAAATACGTTTTCTGAAACTGATATTAGTAAATATTGCAGTATTTAGAAGGGTGATGGTGGAAATAATCAGTGTGAAACGCTGCGTCAGCAAAAAAGACGGCACTCTTGTAGCGAAAATGATGCGTGGCGATGTGCACTGAAATAGGTATGGTTAGGGGTATTACGCCGATTGTCGCTAGGGGTATCGGCATTGCCGATATTGGATACATGGGCTTGGTATGAGGAGGGACCGTTTATGACAAGTAGCGGCACCACTGCGGAGAGCGCGCGATCGATCGCATGCCAGATCGACGGCATCGACACGTGCATCCTGAACATGTTGGAGAAGGACGGCCGTGCGACACTGGCCCAGCTTTCGGAGGCGACCGGACTGTCGGTGTCGGCGGTGCAGTCGCGCGTACAGAAGTTGGAACGCCGCGGCGTGATCAGCGGATACAAGGCGATCATCGATGATGAGAAGCGAGGTCTGCCGGTCAGCGCCTACATCGCGGTCACCCCCACCGATTATGCGTGCGAATCCGAAATTCCGGGAAAACCGCACGATGTCGACGGCATCATGTCGTGCGATTCCGTGGCCGGCTCGCCCAGCTACATGCTCACCGTGCGTGCGGAATCGCCAAGCAAGCTCGAAGAGCTGCTCAACGTCATTCACCAAACCGTTCCGGTAAGCACCGAAACCACGATCGTGCTGCAGCGTCACTTCGCGAAGTAGCGGTACTCTGGTGACCATGAGCGATAGCGAACACGACTGGCTTCGGCCAGCAGAACCGGACGAAACCGAAACCGTCATCGATGCGGATACCGCCCAAGGCGATCCCCAGGTCGCCGAAACCGTGGCGAAGATCAAGTCGTTGCGTCAGTCAATCGACAATGTCGACACGGCCATCGTGTCGCTGTTGGCGGAACGATTCAAGTACACGTCCCAGGTGGGCGTGCTCAAGGCGCGTGCCGGCTTCGCCCCGGCCGACTACAAGCGTGAGGACTACCAGATCGAACGGTTGCATCGCATTGCCGTCGATGCCGGTCTTGACCCCGATATCGCCGAAATGTACCGCGAATTCGTGGTGACCGAGGCCAAGCGCCGTCACAAGCGCATCGCCGATGCGGGAGGCGATCCGGGCGTACTCGACGTGTTCGCCTGATCTGCCCATTTTTCGGACTCTGCGGGCATACCGCGCAGTAGATTGTTTGCTTTGGAACAATTTGTTGTGGAACAATATTCTGACTGCTAAGGAGATCCGGCATGTGCACTCGTCATCGCAACGTTCGCACGATGCGTCGCGCATGCGCCACCGCCATCGCGATGGTCGTACTGTGCGGGTTGCCCGTGGCCGGCGTAGGCGTATCCGACATCGTAGGCCGGATACGCCAGGATGGACGCTATGCCGTCGACGCGGCCTCACATGACGTGATGAGTTCCTATACGGCGGCCGACCGGCCCGGGCGGCTGTATCTGACGGACAGCGGCTCCACGGCTTCCCAACGCATCGCCGCCGGTACGGTATCGCTGCCATGGTCCGTGAGCGCCACGTTCACGTTGAATGGCCCGGACGTGAGCGTGCAGCAGGTGAACGGCGCCACCGGCATGGTCGGTATCCGTCTGACGGTCAAAACCGTCGACGGCGCCACCCAAACGATTACCGACGATGCACGCGATCTCGTACCTGTGGTCGCCTTCACCATTCCCAGCCGCGTCGGCAGCGACGTCGTATCCGACGATGGCGTGACCGTGATATCCGGCAATTCCTCCACATTGATCGCCGCCATTGGCGAGCCGGGTGAGGAACTGACCTTCACCACATATGTCGATGCCAGGCATTTCACGATGAGTTCATTGGCCGTCGCTGCCGTGCGGGCCGAAGACGATGATGATTTTGCCGATAATCTCAACAATCTGACGGACCGTGCCTCCAACCTGGTGGATGGTCTGACGAATGTCGGCTCGCAAAGCAATCATCAGCTCATCGAACAGCTGAAAACACTGCGCGACCGGGAAAAGGAACTGGCCACGCAGACCATCGCCGAGCGGACGGCCACGCATCAGCAGGCCTTCGACGGCTATATCGATGCGTATGTCGGCTCATATACGGCCCATCTTTCCGGTTCGATCGGCGATTCCACGCAACTTTCCGCCATTCTAGGCACCGCCGCCGAACTCAACGGCGATACTGATGTGGCACGATCCGTGGTCGATCTCGCCAACGCGGTGAACGATGTGAGCGCCGCCTACCGGCATGCCGGTGCCGCCGACGCCGTGGACGACGTGATTCGTACCATCGAACGGCGCGGCACGTCGGGACTGCTTGGCGAATTGGGCAGACGCGCCGGCGAGGAACAGCAACGGGGCGCCAAGGATTACCGTGCAGGGCAATCGCAGCTATCGAGCGCGATGATCCCCTATTCCATGGATTTCACCGATGCCTACACCGCACGCTTGAAAGAGCTTGGAGCCACGGCCGCAACGGCCTCGCATTACGAACGTCAGGCGATTGCGGACGTGCGCAGCGGCATCGACACGAACAGGAAACTTGCCGCGGCCGCCGGCAACGTGGCCGACGCCATGAACGCACTGGCGGATGCCAACGAACATACCGGTCAGGCCAGCGCCTTCCATCAGATTGCGGTGCGTTTCGCCGATCAGTTGGAAACCGATGATACCGCCGGCAATGATTCCAATACTTCCACCACCTCGTCCCAGGATTCCGCGACGACCATGCGCGGCACGGTGCGGATTGCCTCCCTGCACAGCGGCCACACCTTGTCCGACGGTACGACGTTGCCGGCAAAAGCCGAGAAGGCCCGACAGAAGGCCAAACGCAAGGTTGAGCGTGCGCAGGCCAAGGCGATTCGTCAGCAGAGCGAGGACGGTGCCACGGACAGCTTGGTGGACGACCGGAACGCCATCAGCATGGATGATGTGATGAGCTACGCCGGCGGATTGCGTTCATCGTTCGGTGCCGCCGCCGACACTACGTCGAAGAACATGGCGAAGGTCGGGGGAGTGGACGGTTCGTCGGAAAGCGACGCAAAGGACTCCGCAACGTCAGGTGACGCTGTTTCGGGTGCTTCGGGTGAGGCATCCGCCGGTGCGGGGTCGCTGCCGATCAGCGCATACAGCATCGTCAGTTCGCGTGCGCCGATCGAGGCTGATTCCAGCGATCTGATCGATGAGACCGTCGAACTGGCCTCCGCCGCGGAAATGCTGCAGGAAGCCGTCCAACATCTCGGCAGTCGTCATATCACAGGTGGCACGGTCGGTGCGACCGGTCACGACACCCAGTATCTGCTTTCCGTTCCCGTGCTATGAATCGGGCCCTCCTCCCTCTGACGGGGAGAAGGGCCCAACGATCAGGGTCTTTCCGGCTTACTGGTTCTTCGGCTTCCTGGCCGGTGGCTCACCGAGTTCGCTGTCAGCCACGATCACATCGATCGCGGCCTCCGCTTCGGCCTTGGCCTCCGCCGCGGCGCCCACGAAGGAGATGCGGCCCACCACGCGACCCGCCTCGGCGATATCGGCCAGCGCGCTCTCGATGGAGCCGCGCACCTCGTCGGAGACGCCCAGCTTCACCGACAGAATCGGGGTCTTCATCGAAACCTTGGCCTTCGACTTGATGCCACGCAGCGCGGCCAGCGCCTCACCGGCATGGGTGAGCAGCTCCGGAGACGCCTTGAACGCGGCGGCGGCATACGTCTCGGCCTTCGGCCATGCGGCGCGGTGCACGGAACCCTCGCCCTCATGCATCCAGCTCCACACTTCTTCAGTGGCGTACGGCAGGTACGGGGCCAGCAGGCGGGTGAATGCGTCCAGACCCAGGCCCAGAGCCGTGCGTGCGGACTTCACGGCCTTCTCGCTCGGCACATGGCCGATGGAATCGGCGGTACCGTAGGCGCGGTTCTTGACCAGCTCGATGTAATCGTCGCAGAACTGCCAGAAGTAGTTCTCGATGACCTCAAGAGCCTTGGAATGCTCATAGTTGTTGAGATTCTTGGTGGCTTCGCTCACCACATGGGCCATCTTGGCCATGGCGGCACGATCCAGCGGCTCGGTCACGTCGGCCGGATTCCAGCTTGCGGTGGCCGCAGCGCCCACATGATGGTTCTCGTCCTCGCGGCCGATGGCCAGCGCGAACTTGGTGGCGTTGAGCAGCTTGATGGCCAGACGGCGGCCGATCTTCATCTGACCTTCGTCGTAGGTGGCGTCCAGGCCCAAACGGGCCGCCGCAGCCCAATAGCGCACCGCGTCGGCGCCGAACTGCTTGATCGGCTTGTCCGGCACGACCACGTTGCCCTTGGACTTCGACATCTTCTTATGGTCCGGATCGAGAATCCAGCCCGACAGCGTGGCGTTGGCCCACGGCAGGCACTTGTTCTCGAGATGCGCGCGATCCACGCTGGAGAACAGCCATGTGCGGATGATGTCCTGGCCCTGCGGGCGCAGATCCATCGGGAAGGTGGCGTTGAAGATGGCCCGGTTCTCTTCGCCCGGCTCCTCCCAGCGGGTCACGATCTGCGGGGTGAGCGACGAGGTGGCCCAAGTATCCATGATGTCCTGTTCGGCAGTGAAGCCGCCCGGCACGTCACGCTGGTCCTCGCTGTAGCCTTCCGGCACGTCGTCGGTCGGATCGATCGGCAGAATGTCCTCGCTCGGCACGATCGGGTGATCGTAGTCGGCGGTGCCGTCCTCCTTCACCGGATACCACAGCGGGAACGGCACGCCGAAGAAGCGCTGGCGGGAAATCAGCCAGTCGCCGTTGAGGCCATGCACCCAGTTCTCATAGCGCACGCGCATGAAGTCCGGATGGAAGTTCAGCTCCTTGCCACGCTCGATCAGTTCGGCGTTCAGTTGCTGGTCGGTGCCGCCGTTCTTGAGATACCACTGGCGGGAGGTGACGATTTCGAGCGGCTTATCGCCCTTCTCGTAGAAGTTCGTCATACGTTTGGTCGGCGTCGGCTCGCCGTCCAGATCGCCGGATTCACGCAGTGCATCGACGATGATCTTACGTGCGGAGAACGTGGTCTTGCCGGCCGTCTCCTGGAAGATCTCGCGGCCCTTGCCGTCTTCGATCCAGTCCGGGGTATCCATGACGATACGGCCGTTACGCTGGATGATGGAACGCAGCGGCAGATTCAGATCACGCCACCATTCGACATCGGTCACATCGCCGAACGTACAGCACATGGCGATGCCGGCGCCCTTGTCCATCTCCGCGGCCTTGTGCGCCAGAATCGGCACCTTCACACGGAACAGAGGGGAGTAGACGTACTGGCCGAAATACTTCTTGTAACGGTCGTCATCCGGGTGCGCAATCAGCGCGCCGCAGGCCGCCAGCAGTTCCGGACGGGTGGTTTCGATATAGATCGGGGTGCCATCTTCGAAACGGAAGGCTATCTTGTGGTAGAAGCCCGGATATTCGCGCGATTCCAGCTCGGCCTGGGCCACTGCGGTCTGGAAGGTCACGTCCCACAGGCCCGGAGCGTCCTTCTGGTAGGCCTCGCCACGGGCCAGATTGCGCAGGAACGCCTTCTGGGCCACACGCTGCGGATGCTCACCGATGGTGTGGTAGGTCTGCGACCAGTCGATGGACAGGCCGAGGGAGCGCCACAGCGCCTCGAACTGCTTCTCATCCTGGGCGGTGAGTTTCTCGCATAGTTCGATGAAGTTCTTGCGGCTGATCGGCACCTGATCCTTGGCATCGATCTTCTTGCCGTCGGTGCCTTCGAACGGCGGCACGAAATTCGGATCGTACTTCAGGGAGGTATCCACGCGCACGCCATAGTAGTTCTGCACACGGCGTTCGGTCGGCAGGCCGTTGTCGTCCCAGCCCATCGGATAGAACACGTCGAAGCCGTTCATGCGCTTGAAACGGGCGATTATATCGGTGTGCGTGTAGGAGAACACGTGGCCGACGTGCAGGTGGCCCGAAACGGTGGGCGGCGGGGTATCGATGGAATAAACGGCCTTACGGTCGCGGGTGCCCTGGAACTTGTAGACTCCGCTCTCGTCCCAGACTCCGCGCCACTTGTCTTCGAGACCGTCCACGCCGACCTTGTCGGGCAGCGGCGTGAGGTTCGCATTGATGGTATTAGCTTGGCTTTCAGTCATAAGCGTTAGTCTAGAAAGCGATTGTGACAACTGGTGTCAATACGGACGATTCTCGTCAATCGCCGGAATGACACGGAAAAATCAGTGCAATGCGACCCTGCTCAGCGGCAACAGACGGTCGGTCAGATTCTTCGGATATCCCTGCAGCCGGTCGGAAACCGCCATGAAGTTCTTGCGCGTGTACAGCCAGTCGCAGGCCGCGTTCTCGCTGACGGTGCGCGCATAGGTGCGCATTCTTTCCTGATAATCGTCGTCGTTCGTCGCTGCGAGCGCATCCGCATAGGCTCGCTGGCAGTCACCGTTTTCGAAATGGAACACCGATTGGCCGTCGGTGAAGACGGAAGCGTCGTTCTCGCCGCTCATGGTGATCAACGCGATGGTGTAGCTGCCGTCGTTGACGCGCTGTTGCACGGTGGCGGTGTCGAGGACCTCCATGTTGACGGAGACGCCGAGCTGTTCGATCTGTTCTTTGACGGTGTTGCTGATGGTTTCGTACTGCTGGGGGATGAGCAGGTCGATGGTGCCGATGTAGCCGGTGCCGAAGTAGGAGCGCAGCTGTTGCGCCTGCGTAAGGTCGTGGGGGAACAGTTCCGTCAGATCCTCATAACCATCTTCCAGAGGGCTGATCGGCCCGCCGAGCGCCCCGTAGGAGTCATTGGCGGCTTTCGCGATCGATCGTGCGTCGATGGCGTAGCGCATGACCTTGCGCATCTGCTGGTCGACGAGGATGGATTCGTTCGCATTGTTGAACGCCAGCATCACCTTGTCGAAGCTGATGCCGGAATCCGCGCTGATGCCGCGCGTTGCGTTGAGCGTTTCGGCGGCGTCGGCGCTGAGCGGCAGCGCCATGCTGATTTTGCCGCCTTCCATGGCGCTGGTCAGCGAGCTTTCGGAGGAGTAATAGTATAGGGTGATTTGCGAAGAAGCGGCCTTGGTGCCCCAGTACGAATCGTTGCGTTGAAGCACGATTTCGGATTTCGACGCACGCGCCACGGTGAAGGGGCCGGACCCGATGGCGGTTTTCGCATAGTCATTGTCGCTTTCCTCGTCGTATACGATGCCGGCCCGTCCGCTGAGTGCGCGTAGCAGCCGCGGATTCGGTTTGGACAGGGTGATGACGAGCGTGTGTGCGTCGGGATTGTCGACCTGCTGCAATCCGTCGAGCTGGTCGGCGTCGACATAATGATTGTTGACCGCGTTCTGCAACGACCAGACCGCGTCGGCCGAGTCAAGTGAGTGGCCGTTGGAAAATTTCACGCCGCTGCGCAGGGTGAAGGTGTAGGTCAGTCCGTCGTCGGAGATCCGCCATGATGAGGCCAGTCCGGGTTGGAGCTTGTTGGTCTCGCTGCGGGACACCAACGTTTCGTAAACGTTGCCGAGTAGCGCCTGTTCTACGGCATGGCCCTGCTGGGTGCGGATGTCGAGGGATTCGGGAGCGTCGCGCAGGCCGATCGACACGGTGGAATCCGTGGTGAGCGTGCCGAATACGGGAATCGGGTTGCGTCGGTTCGTCAGCGACCATCCCAGCCACAGCATCACGCTCAATACGATGGCGACGCCAAAGAAAATCAGCCACCGTGTAGCCGCGTCGTGCCAATCGCGCTGCTTCTTCCCGTTCTTCTGCATATGCCCGAGTGTAGTGGACGCATACTACACGGGCTTGGTTCCCATGCGGTATCTACACCTTGAACGCGCTCGGGCAGGTATCATTCAACGGGCAGTCGAGGCAGTCCGGTTTGCGGGCGTGACAGGTGGTTCTGCCATGCATGATCAGCCGGTGAGACAGGTCCGTCCATTCCGAGGGTGGGAAGCATGCGGTGATTTCGCGTTCAATGGCCACCGGATCCGGAGTGGGCGAAGCCCAGTCACTACGCCAGTGCAGACGTCCGGTCACACGAATCACATGCGTGTCGACGGGAAATCCGGGTTTGTCGAAGGCGTTGCCCAATACCACGTTCGCGGTTTTGCGGCCGACTCCGGGCAATGCGGTCAGTTCCTCCATCGAATCGGGCACTGTGCCGTCATATCGTTCGCACAGGTCGTGCGAGAGTCTGATGATGTTCTTCGTTTTGGTGCGGTGGAAGCCGATGGAATGGATGATGTCCTCAACCTGTTCGGGATCGGCGGCCTGCAGGTCGGCGGGTCCCGGAAACCGGCCGAACAGCACGGGTGTGACCATATTCACGCGCTTGTCGGTGGTCTGGGCGCTGAGCACGGTCGCCACCAGTAACTCAAAGGGATTGGTGAAATTCAGCGCGCACTTCGGCTCGGGAATCGTCTCGCACAATTCCTCGTATTCATGGTGCATGCGTTTCAGGCGCGCTGCTTTGGACTCTCGTGGCATTGCCCATGATTCTACTCGGGCGATCGTGCGATTGCGATGCCTTACGCGCTACGCATCGCTTGCATCGGCATGTGCGGCGCCTGCCTTGGCGGCGTTCTCGCCTTCCTCTTCCTCCGGCGGGTCGAAACGGTATCCGACGTTACGCACGGTGCCGATCACATGCTCATATTCTCCGCCCAGCTTGGCGCGGAGCCTACGGATATGCACGTCGACGGTACGAGTGCCACCATAATAATCGTAGCCCCATACTTCCTGCAGCAGCTGCGCGCGGGTGAATACGCGTCCCGGATGCTGCACAAGATACTTGAGCAACTCGAATTCCTTGTAGGCAAGGTCGATCGGATGGCTGCGCAGGCTTGCCGTATAGCCATTGGTGTCCACGACCAGATCGCCGGAACGGATGAGACCGTCCTCGTTCTGTACGCCGGTTTCGGCGGCTCCGGCTGCGGATCCCGTCGGAGCGTTGCCACGTTCCGACACCAGACGCAGGCGCCCCTCGACCTCGGCCGGGGAGGCGGTGGAAACCACCACGTCGGCGATGCCCCACTGGGAATTGACCACGGTGAAGCCGCCCTCGGTGAGAATCAGCACAATCGGCGTGGACAGTCCGGAGGCGTGAATCAGACGGCACAGCGTCTTCGCGGTGGCTAGATCGTCACGTGCGTCAAGAAAGAGGATCGTGTTTTCCGGCATCTTCACCAAACTCGCCGCATCCATCGGCAATACGCGCACGCGATGCGAAAGTAGGGCGAGGGAGGGAAGTACGGTGGCGGGGTCGCTAGCGAACGTCATAAGCGTAAGGTCCGTCACGTTAGTCCCCTTTGGTTTGCTGCTGATGCCGCGATTGTACACTTGCGGTGTTACCGGTGTTTCATGATTGTAGCCGCATGATGTGGACACTTACGGCTACATTGGTTCCTAGCACATACGGTTTGACCACATTATGAAAAGGGGGCTGAGATGTCCGCAACTGATGCCGCGACTCGTCCGCATGATTCGAGGGGATCCTTCGGCAAGGTCCTGGCGATCCAGATCGTCGCTTACGTCGTATTGGTCGTGTTGGCGTTGATTCCCGGTATCTCCTATGGAAACCCCGATAATCCCGCTATCGTCTCGTACACGGTCGTCGCCTCGGTCGTGATGATCATGCTGCTTACGGTGTTCAGTCCGTTCCGTGACGGCACCGTCGGGCATGTGATCTCCGTGATTGCAGGTTTGCTGTCGGTGGTGTGCGCCACGACGATGATGCTGGGGCGCGCGATTTTCCCTGCCGACATCGCTCACCGTGACGCGTTCTGGATGCAGGAGGGCTGGATCGCCGGCGTCGGAGGACTGTTGGTGCTGCTGATCGTGATTGTGTTTGGCCGTCAGATGGCGCGCGAGAACCGTACGCATCTGATTCGTTCGTTGTCGCATAATGTGCTCGAAGGCGTTGCGATGATTTCGTCCGCCGGCTGGTGCTTCCTGCCGACGATATCGCCGTTGGTGCATACCGGTGAGAATGCCGCCTCCACCGAATATGGGCCGATGTTGGCATGGGTGATCGCCTCGGTGGTGACGTTGGCCGTCATCGTAGCGTTCGGCGTGTGCTCCTATTTGTGGCGGCGCGATGCGGATCCCGATCCGAAAGCCAACAAACCATGGATCGGACTTGCGCTGGTGCCGGTCATGCTTGCCGGTGCTGCGGTGGGCATCGCTTCTCTCGCCACCGTCATGTTCTGAAATATGTTCTGAAGCCGAATACATGGTGAGGGGGTCCGCAATCATTGCGATTGCGGACCCCCTCACCATGAGTGCCGGTGAGCTGGCCGCCGTGGGAAACGCATCCGAGGAAGGATGCCCTTAGAATGCCAGCATTCCCAGATGTTCCAGCAGCACCTTCACGCCAATCAGAACCAGCACTGCGCCGCCTGCGATCTGCGCCGGCTTCTGCCAACGCAATCCGAATGCGCGGCCGATATACAGTCCCGCGGCGGAGAACAGGCCGGTGGTCACGCCAATGATGATTACGGAAATCCAAATGTTGAGCGTCATGAAGGCGAAGCTCACGCCGACCGCAAACGCGTCGATGCTGCATGCCACGGCGAGCGGCAGCATGTGGCGCCAATCGAATTCCGCGGTCTCCTTGGCGTTCTCTTCATCCTCGCCGAACGCTTCGCGCACCATGTTGCCGCCGATCAGGGCGAGCAGTCCGAAAATGATCCAATGGTCCACGGCGGTGACGTATTTACTGAAGGTGGAGGCCGCAAAATAGCCGAGTAGAGGGAAAAGCGCCTGGAATCCGCCGAACCACAGCGCGGTTTTGCATGCGTCGATGCCGCGCAGCTTCTTGACGGTCAGGCCTTTGCCGATGGAGACGGCAAAGGCGTCCATGGACACGGAAACGGCGATAAGTAGGGTTTGAATCAACATAGCTGGTAAATAGGTTCACCCCGCCGGTCTCCCCACGGGATGGGCCTCGACGGTTCGTTATTTCCGCCTACGCCTAGGGGTACCGACATAGAACTGCCGCACGCGGGCCAATGGCTTCCAGCGGGCTTTGAATTCAGCGAATACTGTTCGCATGCCGTGAATTACAAGACCCCACTATAGCGCATCCCGCGAAAATATGGCCATGTGGCGGGGCGAATCCTCCAGTCGCTGGATGATTCGGGTCGTTGCATGGGTTCTGAGCGGGGTGATTCCTCCAGTGACTGGATGAATCTGGTTGCTGGGTGGGCCTTGAACGGGTGGATTGTTCCAGTGGCTGGCTGATTTGGGCCGCTGAAAGGGCCTTGAGCGGGGTGATTCCTCCAGTGTATGGAGGTTTTGGGCCGCTAGGGGAACAGAAAAGGCTCGCCGATTGATATCGGCGAGCCTTACTCTTTGTGGAAAAGAATCACTTCTCGGATTCTTCGAGGCGCTTGCGGGCGGCCACGATCTCTTCCTCGGCCTTGGCGACACCGGTCCAGTAATCGCCCGGCAGGACTTCCTTGCCTGGCTCCAGAGCCTTGTACTGTTCGAAGAAGTGCTTGATTTCAGCCTTGTGGTACTCGGAAACGTCATCGACGTCCTTGATGTCATCGAAACGCACATCGGCCGGCACGCACAGCACCTTGTCATCTCCACCGGCTTCGTCGACCATGTGGTACAGACCGACGGCGCGGCACTCGACCACGCAGCCCGGGAACACGGAATTCGGAATCATGACCAGGGCGTCGAGCGGGTCGCCGTCCTCGCCCAGAGTGCCCTCGATGTAGCCGTAATCATCCGGATAACCCATAGAGGTGAACAGGGTACGGTCCAGGAACACGCGACCGGTCTCGTGATCCACTTCGTACTTGTTCTTGGATCCACGTGGGATTTCCACCACGACGTTGAAGGTTTCTGCCATTGTTTTCTCCTTGATTGGTGTGATCAGCAGTAGTTCGTTACTTAGGATACCCGCTTCCGGGCATCATCGGTGTTGTTCATTCGATATGTTGCGTAATGGAGTTTGTTGCTGCAATCGGCATCTCGGACGGCCTGCCGGCCTCTCCGATGCTGAACGTACCACGACGCCTTTCGCTTGGGGGCCTTGTTCAATCAGGTGCGACGGGCTGAGCGGAATCAGTCCTCGACCACCGTCAGCACGTGCGCCACGTCTGCCCACGGTGCGAGTGAGACGAAGTTGTCCCAACCCCACTCGAACTCGCGGCCGGTCAGTTCGTCGCGTACCTTCACCGGCTTGTCGGTCGGCAGACCGAATTCGCCACGCTCCAGGTGCACGATGGCCTGATGTGCGTTGTGTCCGTCGAGATTGACCACCACGATCACGGTATCCGCCTTGCCGGTGCCGGTCAGTTCGGCCGGGGTCTGGCGCAGGAATGCGATGATGTTCGCATCGTCGCTCGGCAGAACATGCAGATTGTGATAGCTGCGGCACGCCGGGTGTTCGCTGCGGATCTTGTTGAGCGAACCCAGCAGCTCCGCAATGCCGTACTTGTCGGTTTCGGCCCAATCACGAACCTTGATTTCGTACTTCTCGTTGTCGATCTGCTCCTCGAAGCCCGGGCGCTGCTTGTTCTCGATCAGCTCAAAGCCGTTGTAGATGCCCCAGCTTGGGCTTCCCATCGCGGCGAGCACCGCACGCACCGCATGGCCGGCGATGCCGTTGTCCCGCACGTAGGCGGTAAGAATGTCGGGCGTGGTGGGCCAGAAGGTGTTGTGCTGGTAGAAACCGCCGTCGCCGTTGGTCTCCTCGAGGTACTCCTCAAGTTCGCCCTTGCCGTTACGCCATGGGAAGTAGCAGTGCGACTGCGTGAATCCGACGTAGCTCAGGGCGCGCATCATGCCCGGACGGGTGAATGCCTCGGCCAGGAACAGCACCTCCGGATGCTTTTTGGTCACGGCGGCAATCACATCCTGCCAGAAACGTACCGGCTTGGTGTGCGGATTGTCGACGCGGAAGATGGTCACACCCGTCTCGATCCACAGGTTCATGATGCGTTCGACTTCCTTCTCGATGCCTTCCATGTCGGCGTTGAAGTCGATCGGGTAGATGTCCTGATACTTCTTCGGCGGGTTTTCGGCGAACGCGATGGTACCGTCGGGCTTGGTACGGAACCAGTTCGGATGTTGCTTGACCCACGGGTGGTCCGGCGAGCACTGCAGGGCGAAATCAAGCGCGATTTCAAGGCCCAACTCATGGGCGCGCTCGCAGAACGCCTTGAAATCATCCATGGTGCCGAGCAACGGATCCACGGTGTCGTGGCCACCCAATTCGGAACCGATGCCGAACGGGGAGCCCGGATCGTTCGGGCCTGCGATCAGCGAATTGTTGCGTCCCTTGCGATTGGTCACACCGATGGGGAAGATCGGTGGCAGATACACGATGTTGAACCCTTCGGCGGCCGCACGTTCCAAGCCGGCCAGAGAGGTCTTGAGATTGCCCTGCACAATTTTGCCGTCTTCGCCGTAGTAGGCGCCTTCCGAACGTGGGAAGAACTGGTACCATGCGGCGAAGCTGGACTTCGGACGTTCCACGCGGAACCGCTGCGGATTCGATTCGGACAGGCCGTCTCGTAGCGGATTGGTCTCATGCAGGCGCTGGATATCAGCTGTTTCGGCGGCGGCGAGACGGTCGGCCGGAGACAGTGACTTGTCGGCCATGGTCTTGGCGGCCGCCTGCAGAATCTTCTTGTCGGTCGCAGAGAGTTTGGAATCCTTGGCGCCGGCCCAACGGGCGAGTAGTTGCGCGCCGCTTTCCAGCGCGTTCTCCACATCGTCGCCCACCTCGACCTTGATGGCGGCGTCATGCAGCCAGGACTGGTACGTGTCCTCCCAGCCTTCGATCACGACATTCCAATCGCCCAGCTGGCGTTTGACGGACGCGTAGTCGGTGTCCCAAGGCTTAAGGTCACTGTGTTCGCCGATGCTGACCATCGCGGTCCAACGGTCCAGACCGGGGTTCGAGCAGATCATCGGGGTGCGGCTCACTTCACGGCCGCGGGCGCTGCGTACCGACACGGTGGCGCCGGCCTTGGTGCGGCCTTCGATGAATACCTGGGCAGTCACCGTGAAGGCTTCCCCGAGCTCCACCCTAGCGGGGAACAGGCCGTTGTCGGCGGCCGGGGTGATATCCATGACATTGACACGACCGAACTGTTCCGGTGTCGTGCGTTCGATAATGGGCGCAGGAGTCTCTCCGACCACCTGTGGTACCGCGGCCTTGGCCTTGGTCGTACGACGTTTGCGGACCGGCTTCTTGTCGGTTGCCGGTGCTGCTTTGCTGGTGTGCGCGGATGCGCTCTTCTCTACTGCCATACCGCCGATTATAGAGGCGTGACGCTCCCGAAGGGAACTTGATGCACCCTAAATCCATTTTTTCGGTGGATAACTTCGACGATTGCGCCGGGTGAATCGTTTTTTGTGGATAACTTGCGTTGTTTCGGCCACCAAGTTATCCACAACACGCCGAAGCAGACGTTGAGTCGTCCACAACCTCCGAAAATCGCCATCATCGCAACGCTCATATGGCACCCTCGACTTACCTCACGAAAAACGTGCGACAACATCTTCACGAAGGAAATGTCATAAATGCGATGAAGCAACGGAGCCTCGCCATCCTCGTCAGCATGGTGCTGGCACTGATAATGGTCGTGGCCGCGGGATGTCCGACGGCGCAAGCCGCTCAGCTGGAAAAAGCCAGGGGCCTACTACCCATATACGCTCGATGGCAGGGAATACACCATTGGGGTAAGTGCCCGAGGCACACAAGGGCACAACTACTATTGTCGGCAAATCGCAATGGAAACGGACTACATCACCACCGATTCCGTCATCATGGCCTCAGACGACACCTCACGTCGTCTGGCCTGGTTGATTAACGGCAACCGTCTGAAAACCGATGCATTGCTGCATGCCGCCATCGGCGTACTCGTACATCGCGCCTACGATGATCAGACCGTCTGGGGTCGTCATGAGACATACCTGTTCGGCATCTACGCCGGGCTGGAACAGAAAGTGAACGAACTCTGGAAGGAAGCCGCGGCCAACGTCTGTGATTCCATGGTCGTCACACGGGAGAACACGAAAGGACTGAGTGAGGGCGACGTCAATATCATGGCCCGCAATGCCAACGGTGATTCCTTGGTGGGCATTCGTTTCACCGCCGTCATCAGCGGGCCCGCCATATTCGACAATAACAAACTTGGCGAGCTGCGCCCGAATCAGATCATCACGACTTTTGGACCGGGGTCAGTCGTGGATGCAGTGAAAGACTCTGTGACCATTCTGGATATCCCGTACTGGAAGGACAAGGGAAAGAAAATCATAGACGGACGGCTTGCGTCCTATCTGAATGTGGATGCCTTCTATATGCCGAGGACATCCTTTGCTCATGACATACCGGTTGTGACTTTTCCTTACTGGCATGTCTGCTCAAAGTGCGGGAGGCCTTTTGATGCAAGAGAGATCATCAACGATGATCTCGACAAGTATCTGAAGTTTGGCGTTAACTGCCCTGATTGCCACTGGCGTGCGTATCCTGCCCGTTTTATCACAATTTGCGAAAACGGGCACATGTCTGATTTCCCTTGGAGATGGTGGGTTCATCGCGGAGATACAGACTGCAAAGGGGAAATGAGGATGTACTCAACAGGAAACACATCCACGCTGTCAGATATGTGGGTGGAGTGCTCCTGCGGTGCGAGAAGAAGCATGAGCGGAGCCACGCAGGCACGGAACTTCGAGGGACTGTCGTGCAGCGGCATGCATCCGTTCAGACCACACACCAGACGTGAACACTGCGAGAAACCGGTCATTCCGTCCCAGCGCGGTGTATCGAATGTGTATTTTGCCGTGACGAGAAGCGCCATTTCTATTCCGCCATGGATCAACCCCCTGTACAACCTGATAGACGAGCATCTTCGCGATATCGAACAGGCGAAAAAGATGGCCGTGAGATTCGGACACAGCGAAGAAGAAGGCCTTCAACAGATTTATGAAGAATATTTTTCTGATTATGCACGTGATGAATTCGATGCTGCCTATGAGCGGCGCATGAAAAACATCAAGGAATTCACTGAAATCAAGCGGATGGAATATGAGGCCATCACGCATCACAATGATCCGACCTATCAGTCCAACAAGAAGCATTTCAAAGCAGAGGAAGATGCTCTTCCCGAATACTTCAAGCACTACTTCAAGCGCTACTTCAAGCGGATCATCCGCATAACAAGACTGCGCGAGGTGCGAGTGCTTCTTGGTTTCACACGGGTTGACGCTCCTGATCCGGATGCGGATGAACAGCCGAATATCGTCTACCTGACAAAAGGCAGGGATGAACGATGGCTTCCTGCAGTGGAGGTAAACGGCGAAGGAATCTTCATAGAATTCAACAGGCAGACGCTTGCAAAGTGGCTGATCGAGCCGAAGACCAGAGAAATTTCAGAGAAATATGCCGCCTCCTACAGGGAGTACTGTGAGTCAAAGGGATGGACGATAAAGGCGGATCGTAACGCCGTCTATGTCCTCATGCATACCTTCTCCCATCTTCTCATCAAGCAGATGGCCATGTCGTCGGGATACTCCTCTTCAGCAATAAGGGAGAGAATCTACTTCGACGACAAGATGGCAGGCGTTCTGCTCTATACAGGAAGCTCCGACAAGGAAGGCTCTCTCGGAGGTCTCGTGGAACTCGGTACGGCCGAACAGATGACAAGCCTCATGCGGGAAGCGTTCCAGGAGGCACTTGTATGCACGAACGATCCGGAATGCATGAACACGCTCCCGGCCGGGAAGAACTCAAACGGAGCCGCATGCCATTCGTGCTGCATGATTTCAGAAACCGCATGCGAGAACGGGAATCGAATGCTTGACCGGGGATTCGTGGTTCCTCTTTCGGGACGCGAAGAGACATCGTATTTCAGAGAGCTGGTGAATGAGCTGTGTCAGGTGGAGATTTAAAACAAGAAATACTTCTGAATACCGTAAGGGCGGATGCCACCAATGGCACCGACAATGCCACGGACATCCTGCGCAGACAATATCCGGGATTATCTCCGACGGATTACGAGGAATTAGCCGGGACAATCCAGTCTGCCATGACCATGAAAAGAAATGACAAAGTCTCGTTGGTCGTGACAGCACCGTCATCATTCAGAATCAATGCAAAGCCTACGATGACCGTTGTCCGGTCAATGATCGAGGGATCGAAAAGAAACATCCTGATAACCGGATACTCGCTTTCCTCATACTTTTCAGAACTGACGGACACCATTATCGATAAAAGCCAGAAAGGCGTGTTCGTCAAGTTCTTCATCAATAACATTCAGAAGCAGCCGGATGCAGACAAACTGCTCAGATACAGGGGCCATTTTCTCAAACTGTATGACTACAGCAACGAGGACGACAAGATGGCTGCATTGCATGCCAAGGTCATATCCGTGGATATGAGTCAGACGCTGATAACGTCGGCAAATCTGTCATATCATGGTCAGCAGGGCAACATCGAACTCGGGGCACTGATTGAATCGGAAAACACGGCGAAGCAGCTTGACGAAGTGATGACACAGCTTATCTTCAAGAAGATATTCAGGGAAGTGTGACATTCGGAGGTGAAGCCGGTGTCGGACGTTTTGACGAAGGAACAGCGGCATTTCAATATGTCGCATATACGAGGAAAGGACACCAGACCGGAGGAAATCGTCAGAAAGTATCTGTTCTCGAAAGGATACAGGTATCGCAAGAATGACAGCAGATATCCCGGCAAACCGGATATCGTTCTTCCGAAATACCATACGGTGATTTTCGTGCACGGCTGCTTCTGGCACCGTCATCCGGGATGCAGATATGCAACTACACCGTCCACAAACCGTGAATTCTGGCAGAGGAAATTCGACCGGAATACAGCAAGAGACAGGGAAGTACAGAATCAGCTGAAAGCTGACGGATGGAATGTGATAGTCGTATGGGAATGCGAACTTTCCAGAAAGGCTGACCGCGAGGAACGGCTGCGAAGGCTTGAACGGGAAATCAGGGAATCAGGAGGAAAGCAATGAGCAACTACGTTAAAAGGATGGTGTCAGATTACTGCGTGCTCGACACGGAGACCACAGGTCTTTCCGCCTATTATGACGAGGTGATTGAGATTGGAATTCTGAAGGTGCGCAGTGGAGATGTGACCGACAGATATGAACAGCTGATCAGACCGAAGTATGAAATAGATGGATTCATCACCAGCCTGACTGGCATCACAAACGAAATGGTGGCGGACAAGCCGCCTATCGAAGATGTGAAGGGAGATGTCCTCGCGTTTTTGGGAAACGACATCATCGTCGGTCATAACACGTCCTTTGATGTCCGATTCCTCGCCGCGGGATTCCAAGAGAATATCAACAACGAGTACATGGATACGATGCAGTTTGCCAGGAAACTGTATCCTGATTTGCCTCATCACCGGCTTTCAGATTTGTCTGAGTATCTGAATCTGACGAACAATGAACATCGAGCCATCGCGGACTGTGTCACAACGATGGAGCTGTATGAGGCGATGAAAACCGAAATGGCTCAAAAAGGACTGGGCATCAGGGACCTGTGGCAGGTAAATTCAAGCGGACACAGTGGGATAGACATAGGCGCTATTACAGCGACAACGGATGACATTGATGAAGACGGGTTCTTCTACGGAAGGCATGTGGTGTTCACTGGAAAACTTGAACGAATGACGCGCATGGAAGCGATGCAGATTGTCGTCAACATGGGAGGCATCCTTGACAACAGCGTGAACAAGCACACGAACTATCTCATTCTTGGCAACAATGATTACAACGCTGTGCTCCACGGAGAAAAATCCTCCAAGCACAAAAAAGCTGAGAAACTGAGGCTGGAGGGCCAGGATATAGACATCATTGATGAATTCACGTTCTATGACATCATCAATGGGAATTAGGGCAGATGAACAGAACCTTTCAAAGATACGACTGTACCTTTTAAGGATAGACTGAACATTCAATTTCAGCCTTAGTTGCTGCTATCAGGGAGCAGATCAGCAGGATCAAAGTGCTCTCGCACGGCAATCTGAATCCGCATCTGAGAAAAGGAAACAGAATACGAACAATTCATTCGTCGCTTGCCATTGAGCATAATTCCCTTTCTCTTGAACAAGTTACGGCCATCGTTGATGGAAAGCATATCCTTGGAAACCCGAATGAAATCCGGGAAGTGAAGAATGCCTACGACACATACGAGATGATGCTTTCTCTTGATCTCTGTTCTGTGAAAAGTAAAGGAGAAAGCAACTTGATCGGTGACTGACTAGGATAAGCGACCAAGATACCGACCAAGTTAACGGCAGACTGGGTTGAGACCTTGATCATAAACCGACTGAGCAGAGGAGAGCAGGTCGAGACGATGGCCTCCCTTCTGCCCGCCGTATTATAGGTAGGAAAAGCACCTGGACATATTTCCGCAAACGGAGAGCACCTGTAAAAGCGCCGTTTTTCAGCTTTGAGCAGTTCCTGCGAACGGACGGAAATGTGTCCGGGAACCAGACATTCAGGTGCTTTTCTCGTGCCAAGCTGTGGAACAAGGATGTGAAGTTCATCCAGATCGACATCGATCCGGAAAAGATCGAGAACGCCCGTAAGATCGCCGTTCCGGTGGTCGGAGACATCAGGTCCGCCATGACCATGCTCAACGGCTCGCTGGCTGAGTTCCCGTTCAAGGCTTCTGAGGAATGGCTCGGCATGCTGAAGGAGGCCGGTGCCAAGAACGTGGCCAAGTTCGCGGCGAAGGAAAACTCCGATCAAGTGCCGATGGGGCACTACAACGCGCTTGGCGCCATCAAGAAGGTCTACGACCGTCACCATGAGGATCTCATCCTCACCAATGAGGGAGCCAACTCGTTGGATGACTGCCGCAACATCATCAATATGTACGAGCCACGTCATCGTCTGGACTGCGGCACGTGGGGCGTGATGGGCTGCGGCACCGGCTACGCCATCGGCGCTGCGGTCTCCACGGGCAAGAAGGTGCTGTACGTAGGCGGCGACTCCGCCTTTGGCTTCGACGGCATGGAAATGGAAGTGGCTTGCCGCTATAACCCGCCAATCACCTTCGTGGTGCTCAACAACGGCGGCATCTACCGTGGCGACTTCGAAAACCTCAGCAATGATGGCGACCCGTCGCCGCTGACCCTGACCTATGAGGCACACTACGAGAAGATGATCGAAGCCTTTGGCGGCAAGGGCTATTACGCCACAACCCCTGAAGATGTCGAAAAGATGGTCGAGGAAGCGGTCAAATCCGGGCGTCCGAGCTTCGTGCACGTGCAGATCGCGCAATATGCGGGCAAGGAATCCGGCAACATCGGCGCGCTGAACCCGAAGCCAGTGGTCGGTCCTCTGGTCGATTCCGAAGTCACCTCGCACGATTACGTCTCCGGTGCACGCATGTAACTAGGTGAGTGCGAGTCCGCGGGCGTGCGAACGGTGGGATGCGTGCGCCCGCGGGTCTGTGCTCCAGATCGAAAGAACTGAATAATGGTAAATATTCTGATAAACGATATTGTGCCGATCATCGTCATCATGGCACTGGGCTATATCTGTGGCAAATTCAGCTACTTTGACGATGATCAGCGTCAAGGCCTCAATAAAGTGGTGCTCAACATCGCCCTTCCTGCGGCATTGTTCATATCCATCATCAAAGCCACCCGCGAAATGCTCGCACAGGACGCAACGCTGACCGCCATCGGCTTCATCGGCGTCATCGTCATGTTCATGGTCTGCTACTACCTGTGCCGTCTGCTGTTTCACCGCAGCATCCAGGAAGCGGCCGTCAATGCGCTGATCGCAGGCTCTCCGACCATCGGATTCCTCGGATTCGCAGTGCTCGACCCGATTTACGGCGACACCGTGAGCACGAATCTGGTCATCGCCATCATCTCCATCGTCGTCAACGCCGTGACCATTCCTATCGGCATGTATCTGATCAATCTCGGCCAGGCCAAGGACCGTGCGAAACTGTCCGCCGAAACCGTGGTCGACGCAAAGGGTGATGTCACGGTCGATCCGTCCAAGGATGCCAAGGCGGATAAGACGGCTGAACTCCTGGTACACGGCTCCTCGAATGCGAGCAAGAATAAGAACGGCAACCTTCAGGCTCTGCTCAATGCACTGAAGCAGCCGGTCCGCTGGGCGCCGTTGCCGGCCATCATCCTGGTACTGCTGGGCGTCCACGTGCCGAATCAGGTGGCGGCGACCTTCGACCTGATCGCCAAGACCAACTCCGGTGTGGCCGTGCTCGCCGCAGGCTTGGCACTGTCCACCGTGAAGTTCTCCCTCGGCTGGGAAACCATTTGGAACACGTTCTTCCGCCTGATTCTCACCCCGGCCGTGTTCCTGGGCATGGGTCTGCTATGTGGCATGGGCGGCGACATCGACAAGATCTCCATGCTGGTCATGGCGGTGGCATTGCCGCCGGCATTCTCCGGAATCATCATTTCCAGCCGCTACAACATCTATATCAAGGAAGGCGCTTCGACCACGGCCGTTTCGACCGTCGTGTTCGCAGCCACCTGCCTGCCGTGGATCCGGCTCGTACCGTGTTCTGCATGCACTGAACCGTTTCCATAGGTTTGATGAGCCCTGTACCGAAAGGTACGGGCTTTTTGCTGCATGCGTGAACAACGCGCACAACGCAGTGCGCGCCAATCATATGATGGTTGCATCAAATGCCAGTGAATGCCCACTGCATTCGAATCGATATGAAAAAGCCACGCGACGTATGGGGCGCCAATCCACGGTAAAACATAAAAAGGGGCCGAACCGGAAGGATTCGACCCCTGAGGAAAGTCGCGACGAGCGGCAAAGACTACTCCGGATCAGCCTTCACGCCATCATTGCCACCGATGACACCATTGGAAAGCAGCTCGGAGATCTGGTCATCGCTGTAACCCAGACCCTCGAGAATCTCCTCGTTGTTCTCGCCAAGCTTCGGAGCACGCTGGTAATCAGTCGTGAAGTTGCTCATGGTGAACGGCATGCCGATGGTCTTGAAATCACCACGGGCATCCTGCTGATCGATGGTGACGATGGTACCGTCATCATTCAGATCCGAATCGTTCTCCAGCTCGTTCCAGTCCAGCACCGGGCCGACCGGAACGCCCTTGACGCCCAGCTCCTTGGTCAGCGTGTACTTGTCGTACTGCATGATGCATATTCCTCGACGCGCTTGTACACCTCTTCCTTATGCCCATCGCGGGCGTTGGCGGTGTTGAAACGCGGATCGGTGATCCAATCCTCGAAGCCCATGGCGTGGCAGAAGTTCTCGAAGCCCTTCTTGGACTGCTGGATCACGATATACACATAGGCGTTCTGATCGGTCTCCCAGCCCTTGGCGCGATAGCGCCAGCCGAGCACCAGACCGCCCTCGGCATTGGCCGCACGCGGAATGGCCTTGCCCCACTTGTAGTTCGGATAGCAGTCATAATAGGAGAGCTCGCCGAGACGATCGAGGATCATCTGATCACGCAGCTTGACACGGCACAGATTCAGCACGGCGTTCTGCATGGACTGGTAGACGTAGCAGCCCTCGCCGGTGCGCTGGCGCTGCAGCAGTGCGGACAGGATGGCGATCAGCAGATGCATGCCGCCGTTGGAATCACCCAAAGCCGCACCGGACTGGGTCGGCACATTGCGCTCGCCGTCATACCAGCCGGTGGTCGAAGCCGCACCGCCGGCGTTCTGAGCGACGGGCTCGAATGCCTTCACATGTTCAAGCGGCTGCCCTTGTTGAATCCCTTGAGGGATGCCATGATGCAGCGAGGATTGATCTTGTGCACTTCGCTCCAGCCGAAGCCGAGCTTTTCGACATCGCCCGGGCCGATGTTCTCGACGAATACGTCGGCATCCTTCAGCAGATCGGTGAGGATCTTCTTGCCTTCCGGATCCTTCATGTTCAGTGTGATGGACTTCTTGTTGGCATTGAGCTGAAGGAAGTACAGGGAATACGATCCGTCCACGTCGTTCATTTCGTTACGCGTCGGGTCTCCGCCCTGAACCTTCTCCACCTTGGTGATCAGCGCCCATCCAGACGAGCATCTGCGTGCAGGAAGGACCGGACTGCACCTGAGTCCAGTCGATGACCTTGATTCCCTTGAGGGGAGCGGTATCTTATGCCATTTGTGACCTCCTTGTTGTAGTCAACGAGGTCAATGTATCCCGTTGAACCTTGGAGATTGCGGGATTTTCAGCCAGTAGGAACAACCTTGGGCTTTAGGCGGACTGCTGAGAAGCGCCACGTAGCTGGATCTAGCAAAAAACGCGGGAAACCACCTGGTTTCCGCTTTCCGTGATTGAGTGGCCCATTCCCATAAAAAGTGGTCTGATTCCAGCGTTTGATGTCATAGACAGGTCGGTTTTTGTGGAAACGGATCGATTTTCCGTGGGAATGGGCCAATTTGTGCGGTGATAACAGCGCTATGTGGTGCTGGAGTGTGTGGTGCCCGGTCGTAGCGTGAAACTGCCATTGCCGCGAACGAAAAAGCCGTCAGATTATTCATCTGACGGCTTATCCCAATTGGTAGCGGGGCATGGATTTGAACCGTGGACCTCTGGGGTCTGTCACCGGTGACAGACCCATATACGAACAAATATATAAACAGATCCCCTCTCTCCCTATGGGGGATCTCCCCTACAAGCGAGAAGGACCCCGTGGACGGAACACGAAACGGCACGATCTGCGGACGGGAGACGGCACGGAGCGTGGCGGATCGGCTCACGCTCGTACGTTCGGGGCTCTCGCTGCCCACACCGGAACCATCCGGACGGGACCTCGCCAAGGCGTCCGGGCTCATCGCCCACATCGCTGATGCTGCCGGCATCGACGAGACGGTCGCGGCGGCCCGTGTCGCCGACGTCATTGATTGGATTCCTGCGAACATGTACTGGCTGGCCCGTATCCTCACGGTCCGGGACCTCGCCCGTGTCTGGGACCGTCTGGCGAATGACTACGCGGTCTCCCGGATCGAACGCCGACGTTCGCCCGACACCTCGACACACACCCATGACGGGCAGGCCCATGCGACTGCGCCGGCGGGGTCGACGTCAAGGCAAGGCGTCTATTGCGCCACCGCGCTGAGGAGGACGGCGTGGACCTGTCCGACTCCAGCCCCGCCCGTCTACGGAACCTCATGGCATGGCTGCGTGAGCATCCCGAACTCGTCAGGGAGGTGCGCATGCAGTCCTCGACCCGTGAGGGCCGCCGGCGCAGGAGCGAGGACCAGTACGCCTATCGGCAGCGGATCGCGGTCCGACAGTCCTCCGATTGGACCCGGATCCATGCCGACAATGGTGGGACCGAGAGGGAAACACAACCAGACGGAAAAGGAGACCGGACATGAGCCGCACAGCACGTATTCCACGCATCATCGCCATGGCGAACATGAAGGGCGGGGTCGGCAAGACCACCAGCACCATCTGCACCGCCCTCGCCCTCAGCCGTCTCGGCCGCAAGGTCGAGGTCAGGGACATTGACCCGCAGGGCAGTGCGACGCTCTGGGCGTCCAAGGCCCGCGCCGCGGGCGACCCTCTACCGTTCGACGTGCTGGTTGCCAACCGTTTCACGGTCGCCGTCCCGCCATCGGATCCGGACACGTGGGTGCTCGTCGACACCCTGCCCAGCCAGTCCGACCTGATCGCAGCCGCGATGAAAGGTGTGACCATGAGCGACATGGTCTCCTCATGGATCGAGTGGCATTGTCCCCCAGTCTAATCACCATATGGGTCGGCTCACCCGAGCGTTGGATGAAGCGTATAAACATTTGAGTGTATAAAGAGCATCATGGAATGGCAGGGGAGACGGAGCGGCGATATTCTGCCATTGCTGGAGGGGACCAGGGCAATAAAAAGGGGGCGCCGGAGTGTGTCTGTGATGCACGGGAATGTGACTATACGATGGGTAGCGAGTAGCAGGAGCGACAGTTAAGAGGTATGATGTCTGATGAATAGTGGTGTCGCGCCACATCGAATTCAAGGAGGAATCATGGCGGAATCGGTATTCATTGTCGGGGCATATGCCTCACTGCCTCGGTCCCGTGAGGATCAGTGCGACTACTACCGGCTTCTCGGTAGCCAGAGATGGATTAACGGTGCCGAGATTCCCTTTCCAGGCGATTTAGCTGATGTTGAGTCGCGGCGGTGGTTGGCCAAGGTACTGCCCACACATTGGCATGCCAATACCATCACCGCTATTCCCGGTACCATGCAGCACGTATGGAAGGATCCGAACTTCGGCTTGGCCAGTCCCGACGCGGACGGCCGCATGGCCGCGTTGATGATGATGGGCGATCTGCATACGGCGTTCGAGGATTTCGCCCAACGCAGGGGTTCGGCCGACGTGGCCTATGTAGAAGTCCACACTGCGCCAACCAGGTTGAGTGATACCAGTGCTATGATCATGTCTTTGGAGGCCATGGCTGACTGGGACTGGCATGGCGCCAAGCTGGTGATTGAGCACTGTGACCGTTACGTCGAAGGGCGGGAACCGGAAAAGGGGTTCCTTCCAATCGAGTCGGAGATTGAGCTGGCACGAGACACCGGCATCGGAATCATCATTAATTGGGGACGTTCGGTGGTTGAGAGTCGTGTTGCCCGAACAGCCGAAGATCATGTCCGTGCCGCTCGTGAAGCAGGAGTACTTAAAGGGCTGATGTTTTCCGGAGCAGGCCCTGATGAGACGCAATATGGCTATGCCTGGATTGATGGTCACCTGCCGATGGCCCCTGATGAACCAACCTCGCTGATGGATGTTGAACGGATTCGTGCCTGCGTGTGTGCGGCGGACGATGCCGTAGACTATATCGGCGCCAAAGTCGTGGTGCCCGAGGACGCCACGCTGACCGAACGTCTCGAATTCCTATCTCACATTCACGATGCGGTGGTGCTCTGATGACCGCACGAACCTATCTCACCTTTGATATTGGTGGTACCAAAATCGCCTCAGCCTTCGTGACATTGCCCGACCGTATTATTCATCAGGGTAAGTACGAGCGCGACGACAAGCCGCAAGTGCAGGACCTCCAAGAAATACCCACCCAAGCTGACCTCGGGGGAACAGTGCTGTGTAGGAGGTTGGTCGACTGCGCCCGCGGACGACTGAAAGAGGCGGCAAAACCCGGTGGAATGCCTATCGCCGGCATCGGCATTGCGACTGCCGGTGTTCCCGACTCGCGCAATGGCGTAATCCTCTCGGCCACCGATATTCTGCCGGGATGGCGTGGACAGCGCGTCTATGACGCGTTCGCCGCGGCTACCGACATCCCGGTCCATATGATTGGTGACGTCGGTGCCCATGGTATTGGCGAAGCCATATTCGGAGCGGGAAGCGGCAATGAAGTGGTGCTGTCGCTAGGAGTGGGTACGGGTATCGGCGGTGCGCTGATTGTTAATGGACGTCTCTTTACTGGTGCGCATGGCGCGGCCGGACACTTGGGCCATGTCGCTAGTAGGTTGGGCAAGGGATTCCGTTGCTCCTGCGGCACTATGGAAGGCCATATTGAGCCGGTCGCCTCCGGTACGGGACTCAGAGATCTTTACAACGTTACGCTGCCGGTCAATGTCGCCGACGCCACCATGGTTCCTGACGGAGTCGAGGTTGCACGCCGCGCTATGGCTGGCGAGGAACATGCCATGCGTACGATTGCGGCCAGCGCTCATGCTCTGGGCTTCGTACTTGGTGGCATAGCTAATACTGTCGATCCCGATGTGGTCATTGTCTCCGGCTCGGTGGTCAAAGCAGGCCCACAGTGGTGGGATGCGCTGCGCAGCGGATTCGTGGCCTCGGCCCTGCCCTTGATTCGTCCGACACCATTAATTGAAGGCGAACTCGGTGGTTCGGCCCCACTGATCGGTGCCGCTGTCGCCGCCGAACGATCCTTCTTCCATGCGTGATCCGCTAGGTGCGCCGCCGCTTCGCTGAGCGCGGCCAAAGCGCGCATGTCCCATAAATAATCCTGTACATCGAAACCAAGTGAAAGGAACTAGCTATGTATCCTGCGATCGAAGCAATAAAAGGTGGACTGGTGGTCAGTTGCCAAGCATATCCGGGCGAGCCGCTGCGCCATCCGGAGACCATGGCGCAGATGGCGATGGCGGCCGTGGAAGGCGGCGCGGTCGGTATCCGCTGCCAAGGCCTATCCGATATCGCCGCCATCAAGGGACAGGTTGAAGTGCCGGTGATTGGCATCTGGAAAGACGGCCGTGAGGGAGTGTACATCACACCGACACTGCGCCATGCTCGTTGCTGCGTATCCGCTGGCGCCGACATCGTCGCCATCGATGCGACCGGTCGGCCACGGCCTGACGGCCGCACCTATGCCGACACCGTCCGTGCGTTGCATGACGAGGGCATCGTTGTTATGGCTGATTGTGGTTCCTTTGCCGATGCTGAGCGTGCGGTCGAAGCCGGCAGCGATATTATTTCCACCACGCTGTCCGGATACACCGGGGAGCGCAAGAAAACCGATGGTCCGGATTTCGACCTGCTCAGGCGGATGGTCGCGGCCTTTGGCGATGCCACGCCAGTACTGTGCGAAGGTCGTATCCATACACCCGACCAACTCACCCAGGCGATGTCCATGGGAGCGTGGGCAGCGGTTGTCGGCACCGCCATCACACATCCCACATCGATTACGCGTTGGTTCGCGGCGCGTATGTGAGACATAGCGTCCTTGTGACCTTTGGTGTTCGGAATCGCCCGGATATCAGCATGAGGAGGCCCTCCCGCCACTGGTTAAGTAGCCCAAGTAAGAGCTACGTCTCGTTGAGATGATACGCGCGCACCGGCGCGATGGCGGATGGAAGAGTGCCTCCCGATACACGGTTGTGGCGAGCTGACGGATGTCAGCGTGCTGAGGAACCAGAAAGAGACACAATTTGACAACAGACATCAGACATCATATGATTTTGATAGTTCTGACGTCAGATAACCATCCGTGGCAGAGAAGCCTAGCTGGGGAGTGTCCGACGGTCCGGGCGGCAATCGTCTGGCGCCGCAGAACAGGTTCGCAACAAACTCGAGGAAGAGGAGTGACCATGAAACGTAAAATGTTCAGAGTAGCGGTCGCCGCCACGGTGGCCGGGTTGATGGCGTTGGCTGGTTGTGGTTCGTCGGGTGGTACCTCGGCATCCGGTACGGTGGTGAAGGACACCATTACCGCGCAAGTGGCGTATTCCAGCCGTGACTTTAATCCGTTGTCAACGTCGATGGCCCTGCCGATGAGCGGTAACTGGCATGTTACCGAGGCCTTGTACACTCTTGATATGTCCACCGGTAATTTGACTTCCGGTTTGGCCAAGGGCGAGCCCGAGAAGATTTCCGATACCGAGTACAAGGTCGCCATTCGTGACGGGGCCAAGTTCTCCGATGGCAATTCGGTGACCGCCAACGATGTGAAAACATCATTCGACCGCATGATGGTCGAAGGCAGTGTATACCAGCCGATGCTGAAATTCATCGACACCATCGAGACCGACGGGGATAACGCCTTGACCTTCAAGCTCAAGACCCCATTCAACTTGGTCAAGGAGCGCATGTCGCTGGTGCACGTGGTACCAGCCTCGCAATCGGACGAAGATCTGAAAAAGAAGCCGATCGGCTCGGGTCCGTGGAAGTACACGGAGATTAATGATCAACAGGTCAAATTCGACAGGAACGACCTGTATAACGGCGACTTCCCGGCGCAGGCCGCCCACATGGTATGGAATGTCAACGTGGATGACACCGCCCGTGTCACCGCCATGCAATCGGGACAGAACGACATCATGGAGAATGTGCCCGCTAATGCCTTCCAGACCTTGAAGTCCGCCGGTTCCGACATTCAGACCGTCGGCGGCTTCAACCAGGCCTTTATCATGTTCAATACGAAGAAGAAGCCCTTCGATGACAAGCGTGTGCGTCAGGCAGTGTTCTATGCGATCAATGTGGACAATCTGATTAAGAACCAGCTTTCCGGAGAGGCCAAGCCACTGACCGGTTTCATGCCGGAAGACAGCAAGTACTACAATAAGGCCTCCACCGTGTACTCTTACAACGTGGATAAAGCCAAGGAGCTGATGGCGGCAGCCGGTGTGACGTCCCCAATCAGTTTCACGCTATATACCACTGATCAGACTTGGATTACCCAGCTGGCTCCGCAGATCAAGAATGATTTGGCGGCCATTGGCATGAATGTGGATATCCAGTCGATGAAGTCTTCCGCACTGTTCCCGACAATTACCGATAAGGATGACGCCGATTTCTCAATGGTGCTCGCCCCCGGAGATCCGACCGTGTTCGGCAACGATCCCGATGTGCTACTGAATTGGTGGCTTGGCGATTCGACATGGACTCGCCAACGCACTTTCTGGTATGGCACGGATGGATACAACAAGCTTCACGAACTCATGGAGAAGGCCACTGCGACCTCAAGCACGGACCAGCGCCAAAGCTATTGGAATCAGGCGATGGATGTCGTCGCTGACGAAGTACCGATATACGGCCTGTTCCATCGTAATATCTCCACTGCCGTCCGTCAGGGGTCCTTCTCCAAGGTCAGCCCCATCGGTACCACGGGTCTGTACCTACTCAACAGCAAAATCGGCTGATGCATCGTTCCCGGGCACGGTTTGGGACGTTACCGTGCCCGGGGCGCACATCAATTTTCATATGAGAAATGAGGGTTGACATTTGAGTAACTTACTCCGTTTACTGGGGCGACGATTGGTCTCCTTGCCATTCGTGGCGTTCGGCGTTGTCTTCTTGGTATTCTTCCTCATGTCGTTCTCACGGTATGATCCGGCCGCCACGGCGCTCGGTGAGAATGCCACCGCGGCCCAGCTCGAGGCCTATCGTCATGAGATGGGATTCGACCGACCATGGTATGCGCAATTCCTCTCCTATCTGGGAGGTTTGTTCCGAGGGGATCTCGGCACATATGGCGTTAATCGTGACTCAGTGTCATCACGTATCGCCCAGGCCTTCCCGATTACACTGCAACTGACGTTCATCGCATTGGTGATTGCGGTAGTCTTCGCCGTGATCTTTGGCGTGCTCGCAGCTCTGTACCGCGATACATGGGTTGATCAGGCCATACGAGTGATTTCCATCGTTGCGATTGCGACCCCGAGCTTCTGGCTGGGTGTTTTGATGATTTACATCTTCCAGATCAAGTTGTCTTGGCTGCCTGGCGCTGGTATGTTGCAGCCATTTCTCGATAATCCGACCGCCTATCTGAGACGCATGGCCATGCCGGCCTTCTCGCTGGGATTACCGGTTGCCGGCCAGCTGACACGCATCATCCGTACTTCGATGGTCGAGGAACTGGACAAGGACTATGTGCGCACTGCCATCGGTTCCGGCGTACCTAAGAGCGTTGTGATTGCGCGCAATGTGTTTCGTAACGCGCTGATCACCCCGGTGACTACCCTCGGCATGAAGATCGGCTACCTCATGGGAGGCGCAATCATCACTGAGATCATCTTTGCCTTGCCCGGCATGGGTACGGCGCTGTTCGAAGGCATTAATGGCAATGAGCCGATTCTGGTCCAAGGCGTGGTACTAATCGTGGCGCTTGCGTTCGTCGTGATCAATATCGTCGTTGATCTGCTCTATGTCCTCATCAACCCGCGTATCAGGGAGGTCTGATATGTTATTTGGCAAACGAACAATCGCCGACGCCGTTTCCAAGCCTGGTGTCGGGTTCCATAAATTCGGCAATATGACGATCGGTGCCAAGCTGGCTCTGACCTTCATGGGTTTATTGGTTTTGGTGGCTGTGTTCGCTCCGTTGATCTCCCCACAGGATCCGTTGGCGATCACCGCGAGTTATCAGCCACCTAGCAGCGATCATCTTTTCGGAACCGACCAAGTGGGTCGTGACGTGATGTCGCGTGTTTTCTACGGTGCCCGCTATTCGTTGGTGATCGGTCTGCTCTCGATCCTCTTCGCCCTGATTCTTGGCGTGATCATCGGTGCCGTCGCAGCGGTGAGCCGTACGTGGATTTCCGAGATCATCATGCGAGTTCTCGACGTGTTTATGTCGGTGCCGGGCATCGCCTTGGCCGCTGTGTTCGTTTCGATTCTCGGCCAGTCGATGATTGGCATCATCATCTCCATCGGCATTCTGTATGTACCGCAGATCGCCCGCATCGTGCGTGCCAATATCATCAGCGAATATGGCAAGGACTATGTGCGTGCCGTAATCGTTTCCGGTGCCCGCGCCCCGTGGATTCTCTACAAGCACGTCACGCGTAACATCGCTGCCCCGGTGATGGTATTCACCACGCTGTGCGTTGCTGATGCCATCGTATTCGAGGCTTCACTGAGCTTCATCAACCTGGGCATTCCTGAGCCGACCCCCACTTGGGGCAATATCCTGTCCTCCGCCAAGGAAGGTGTGATTTTCGGCTACTGGTGGCAGGCGATGTTCCCTGGTTTAGCGATTATGATCACGGTACTTTGCCTCAATATCCTGTCCGAAGGCATTACCGATGCCATGGTGGCCGCACCCACTGCGACCGTTACCAAGACGGCCGCGGACGCTGAGGCTGAGCGTAAGGAGGATCGTATCCTCACCGATCCCGTTGCTGCATACGAGGAGCAGCATGAGGCGCTGGTCGAATCCTTGGCCAAGCTGCGCGAAGCCGAGTTGAGGCGTACGGACCGTTTCCAGCCAACGAGCACCGAACCTCCAGTGATCGAGGTCAAGGATCTGTGCATCCAGTTTCCTCGTCATGGAGACGTCAATGTTGTGGACCACCTGAGCTTCTCGGTGCGTCCCGGCGAGACGATGGGCCTGGTCGGCGAGTCCGGCTGCGGCAAATCCATCACCTCTCTGGCCATTATGGGCCTTCTGGATCCCAAGGCCAAAATCAGCGGGCAGATTCTGTTCGATGGCAAGGATTTGGTCAAACTCAGCGCCAAGGAGCACAATGCCTTGAGAGGCCACGAGATGGCCATGGTCTATCAGGATGCCTTGAGTTCGTTGAACCCCTCAATGCTTATCAAGTCACAGATGAAGCAGCTGACTCGTCGTGGCGGCACGCGCAGTGCTGAGGAATTACTTGAACTGGTAGGACTTGATCCCAAGCGTACATTGGAGTCTTATCCCCATGAGTTGTCCGGCGGTCAGCGTCAGCGCGTGCTCATCGCCATGGCCCTGACTCGCGACCCTAAGCTCTTAGTGTGTGATGAGCCTACTACTGCGCTTGACGTAACCGTGCAGAAGCAGGTCATAGAACTCTTGAACGAGTTGCGCGAGAAGTTGGGTTTCGCAATGATTTTCGTGTCTCATGATCTCGCTCTGGTGGCCAAGGTCGCTCACTCGATCACCGTGATGTACGCCGGTCAGGTCGTCGAACAGGGCTCCACCAAGGAGATTCTCACAGATCCCCGTCATGAGTACACCCGCGGCCTGCTAGGTTCGGTCACATCAATTGAGGCTGGTGCCGTCCGCCTGCATCAAGTGCCTGGCACGGTACCCAGTCCGGCCGACTTCCCGAAGGGCGATCGATTCGCCCCACGTAGCAGTCACCCTGATGTCGGGCTCAATGCCCGACCCATTATGAAGCAGGTGCCTGGAACCTACCATTGCTATGCGGCATTGCCATCAGACTCTGATGCGACGTCCGGCATAGTCGCCACTGTCGAAACCGAAGGAGGTGCACGATGAGTCAGGTCATGTCAGATCACACGCAGGCCGATCCCCGCGCTCCGATCATCGAGCTTAAGGATGCGGAGGTGGTTTTCACAACGCGAGCCGGTTCGGGATTGTTCCACAAGAACAGAATCACCGCGGTCAATAAGGTGAACCTGAAGCTCATGCCCGGTCAGACCATCGGCATTGTCGGCGAGTCCGGCTGCGGTAAATCCACCACCGCTAACATCATGTGCGGACTGCAACAGGTTACGTCGGGCAAGGTCTTCTTCAAAGGTCAAGACGTGACCCACCGCACCGCCAAAGAACGCATGGCCATCGGTCGCGTGGTTTCCGTGGTCTTTCAGGATCCGGCGACCGCCCTCAACGCGCGCATGAGCGTGATCGACCAGCTCATTGATCCACTGGTCGTGCATAAGCTGGGTGACAGGAAAGCCAGACTCAATCGGGCCGAGGAACTGATCCATATGGTCGGACTCCCTAGCCAGGTGCTGGGCGCGTTGCCGGGCCAGCTGTCCGGCGGTCAGCGTCAGCGTGTGGCTATCGCGCGCGCCCTGAGCCTCAACCCGGATGCCATCATCGCCGATGAACCGACCTCGGCACTGGACGTGTCCGTCCGTGCGCAGATTCTCAACCTATTGAGTGATCTGAAGAAAACATTGGGCTTGTCGATGGTGTTCATCAGTCATGACATCCAAACCGTGCGCTACATCTCGGACCAAGTCTTGGTAATGAACAAGGGCACGATCGTCGAACGTGGCGCAACCATATCGGTGATGCGCGATCCGCAGGATGACTATACCAAAATCCTCATGGGCGCCGCGCCCTCGCTGTTGCATCCGACCGCCGCTGAATGCGCGTGATCCTATCAATCACCACATCCATTAATCACTAAGGAGACACTACTATGACCCAACATTTCCACGGCGTCATTCCCCCCGTCGTCACTCCGTTGACTGCCGACGGTCAGCTGGATCTGTCGAGCTTCCAACGTTCGTTGGATCGTATGATTACGGCCGGCGCGCATGGTGTATTCACCCTCGGTTCATCTGGTGAGGTCGCTTTCTCCACCGATGGGCGACGCAAAGACATCATTGAGGCCGTTATGAAGATCGTCGATGGCCGTGTTCCGGTGTTTGTCGGCTGCATCGATACCGAGACCGACCGTGTTATCGAACATGCCATTGAGGCCGAAAAACTCGGTGCCTCGGCCATTGTCGCCACCGCACCTTTCTATGCGCTGGGCGGATTACCGGAAATCGAGCGCCACTTTCGTCTCATTCACGAGGCCGTGCCTGAACTGCCGTTGTTCGCCTATGACATTCCGGTGTGTGTGCATGTCAAGCTATCGAATGACATGCTGATTCGGCTTGGTAGGGATGGTGTTCTGACGGGCGTCAAGGATTCCTCAAACGACGATGTGGCGTTTAGGTTCCTCGTGGATGCCAACGCGGATGCGGGCCACCCACTCACCCTGCTTACTGGTCAGGAGATCGTAGTCGATGGTGCCTATATGGCGGGTGCCGATGGTTCGGTGCCGGGGCTGGGCAATGTGGAGTGCACAGGGTACGTGCGCATGTGGAATGCCTATCAGTCCGGTGACTGGGAGACCGTACGTGCTGAGCAGGCCAAATTAGCACGGCTGATGGCCATTGTGAATGTGACGCAAGGAGTTTCCGGCTTCGGCGCGGGTGTCGGCGCATTTAAGACGGCAATGGCACTACTGGGCGTATTCGATACGAATCAGATGCCCAACCCCGTATTGCCGCTTCAAGGCGAGAATGTTGCGGCTATCGCAAGAGTGCTTGTCGATTGCGGTATGGAGCTGAAACGTACACCGGCCGAGGTAAGCGCATCGACGCGCTAAGAGTCGATGATCCCCTAGCCGGAATGGTCCCGCTCCAACTGGGGGATATCGAGAATCGTTGGAAAGGAACCGCCATGGCGGAAGTAGTCATTGTCAAAAATGAGGATGAAGCAGGCGAATTGGTCGCTCAATGCGCCGCCACGCTCATCGAATCGAAGCCGGATGCCGTACTGGGTTTAGCCACGGGCTCTAGTCCTCTTAAGGTTTATAGGCATCTGGCCGGAAGAGTCAAGGCCAACCACATTGATGTGTCTCAGGTCAGCGGCTATGCGCTCGACGAGTATCTCGAGTTGCCATTGACTCACCCGGAGTCGTATCACGCTACCATCAAACGTACGGTTACCGATGTAATCGGGCTTGATCCGCAGAAGGTTCATGTGCCGGGTGACGCGTTAAATGGCGCATCAATGAATGATATCAAGGTGATGCGTGGTGCCGGGGCGGCTTATGATCGCGCCATCGAGGCGGCTGGTGGCGTTGATATGCAGATTCTCGGCATAGGCACCGACGGCCATGTGGGTTTCAATGAGCCAGGCAGCTCACTGGCTTCTGGTACGCGCATCAAGACGTTGGCCAGACAGACTCGTGTCGACAACGCACGATTCTTCGGCGGCAACCTCGACGAAGTGCCCACCCATTGCATCACCCAAGGCATCGGCACGATTCTTAAAGCCCGGCATCTGATATTGCTTGCCTTCGGCGCAGGCAAGGCGAACGCTGTGGCCGCAACGGTGGAGGGACCGGTGTCTGCCAGTTGCCCGGCCTCAGCGCTGCAGCTGCATCCACATGTCACGGTGGTTATCGATGAGGCGGCGGCCGGCAAACTGCATAATGTCGACTATTACCGCTGGGTCACTGACAACAAGCCGGACTGGCAAGGCATCTGAAACGGGAAAGCAAGACCATGATCGGACATATCGAGGAGGGTCGCCGCATCGATAAAGCCGTGTGCGGATCCGCACAGACTTTCGCGATTAAGGGAGTCGAGCTGGTCGATGCGCGTGGCGTGATACCGCATAGCTGGGTAAGCGTTGTCGATGGCGCCATCGATGCGTCAGGCACCTTCGATGATGATCTCGCCACGCACATTGAGATGATGGGCGGTGCGGATCATATCCGCGTGATCGATGGACAGGGGGCATGGCTGGCGCCCGGTTATGTGGATATTCACGCCCATGGCGCTTGGGAATGTTCCTTCGATGATGGGGCCGACGCCATCGCTGTGGCGCGTGCCTGGCATATGAACCATGGAACTACGCGGCAAGTGCTGTCCCTCATTACCAATCCGCTCGACGTGATGTGCGCCAACCTCGCCGTCGTCGCGCGCGAGACGTCGCGGCGCCCCGATGTACTGGGTGCGCATCTGGAGGGACCATTCCTTGCGCTGGGGCGCAAGGGCGCCCACGATCCGAATTGCCTTGTTGATCCTACACCCGGACGGGTGGACGCATTGCTGGAAGCCGCCGACGGATGTCTGCGTCAAATCACCATCGCACCCGAGCGTGAGTATGGCCTCGAAGCCATCTCCCGGTTCGCCGGGGCCGGTGTGACTCCCGCGGTGGGCCATTGCGATGCCGACTACGACACGGCCCGCCGTGCCTTCGATCGGGGTGCGCGGATCATGACCCACATGTTCAACGCGATGAATGGCATGCATCACCGCGAACCTGGACCCATCCCGGCGGCCGTCAATGATTCGCGCATCATCATCGAACTCATTAACGACGGTTTCCACGTCCGGAACCCCATGGTCGCCCTCGGTATGTCGATGGCCCCCGGCCGCGTGGCCTTCGTCACCGATGCGATGGCCGCGACCGGCTGCGCTGACGGAGCCTATAAACTCGGTGCGTTGGATGTCGCCGTAGTTGATGGCCATGCTCGTCTGATATCCAATGGTGCGATTGCCGGTTCCACTCTGACACTTGAAGTCGCCGTCCAACGTGCCGTCAAGGAGCTAGGTATAGGACTTCCTGACGCGATCGCCGCCGTTACGCTGACACCTGCCCGGGCAATCGGACTTGATAGACCAAATGCGATCACCGGTGCCCCGCTCGGCTTGGTGGCCGCTGGATACGCGGCCGACCTGCTGTTGCTTGATCCAGCCACTCTATCCGTCGATCATGTCTGGTGTGCGGGACGTCCGATCCGCTAATACCCGCACCCCTCCAAGACCTCGACCATGGAACAGTGTTCCGTTTTGCTAGGTGTTGTTTGTGAAGATAGAGGAGCCAGGCCGCGAGGGACATGCCCTGGAGAAATTCCGTGGCATGTCCCTCGCAGCCGTATCCGATGTCATATGTTCCAACGCATAATGTGTCGGACCTGGCCTTGGATCGCTCGTACGAGTCAAACTCGCTGCACAGTGTAGAACCGGTCTCTCGCATGGCCGAACATCCGTTCGGTGGTGGTGTCGCCAAGAACCATCCTTGCTGCTCAGGAGGCCGATAGCCGCCCTAGCGCCAATGGGACCTTATGGTCGATCCAACAGAAGAATACGGAACACGCTTCGTTGGTTCCCTCCGCGAAACGGCACGCCATCCACCGGCGGATTCAGCCACCTTGCCTTGTCTGCTTGGCGGTTCGTCTCATATAAGAGTCATGCAAATCGAGATGCCCCGCAACACTATCGTCAAAGTAGGCATCGATGGTCGTTGAATATGAGCCATAGCGCTTCTTGGCGTTGATTCCTTTGTGTTTCAGAAAGTCATGATACACTTGTTATGTCATCAGACATCATATGTCTGGGTGGTGACCAAGAACGAAGGAGTTGCCGTGGTCTCGTCATACGCATGGTCCGCCAATGATTTTCCTCATCAATCAGGCTCTATATCAATACGATTCGAGACGTCAGTCGACACGCCGCTCATGGTGATTCGCTCGGACGACGCGGTGTTGATGTCAGTCGCGGTCAGACATGCCGCGTTGTGGGTCGAGTCTCCGTCCAATGAGCCACCTATTGAACTCGATATCGAGGACACGTTTGGCGTTGGCCTTGGTGGTAGGCATGACCTTACCTTGACCTTCGGCGAATTTGGCACGCGCGTGTATCTTGACGGTTATCAATGCTTCGCTAATGCCACTAACCTGATGCCGACCCGTTATGCCGAACAAGGCATCATCGAGACGGCGAAGGGCGTCGTCTCCAATATGACGATTCATGACGAGGCCTTGAATAGCAAATGGATTGCCGCCTCTACCGTGTCGCCGATCGCCGATGTCGAATTCGCCGCCGCGTATTTGGCTGGACATGACCTACGACGCATCGAGAAACTGTCTGCCGGAACCATTTACGCCTGCTTCCGCGTGCGCGGCATGAATCAGTTCGGCACCATCGTGGCCGCGGCCAACGAGCAGGGCGAGGCGATGAACGTGTCCATCGACGACGAAGGCTTCACCTACAAAATACTGGTAGATGGTGAATGGGCCATCTACCATGCCGCCGGCCTATGGAATGACGGCGGGTTCCATGACTTGGCCATCAGGGCTTTCCGCGGCGCCATCGACATCTATGTAGATGGCTACCTGCAGTTGCATCAGCCAGGACAGTTTTTCCTAGATGCGTTGAACGGATTGACTAAGTTTTCCATCGGCGAGGACACATCTGGTTCTCGACTGTATGGCGAAGTGCGTAATGGCGGCATATTTGGCTATGCGCTAACTGATGGACAGATTAAGGCCCTTGCCGGTGTCGAACCTACGACTGATACCGCCATTTTCGATAAGGGGTACGAAGGGTCCGCCAGCTACCGCATCCCTTCATTAATCACCACTGCGTCGGGCGTACTGATCGCAGGCGCCGATCAGCGTGTGACGATATCAAATGATTCACCCAATGAAATCCATTTCGTTATTCGTCGTTCGCTTGACGGCGGCGCGACTTGGTTGCCAATGCAGACGGTGATTGCTTATCCCGGCAAGGGATTGAATGGAGCTTCCACCATCGACTCCTGTCTGGTGGCTGACCGAGAGACCGGCCGCGTGACGGTTTTGATCGATCATTTTCCTGGCGGCGTCGGATTTGCAAATGCCGAACGAGCTATGGGCGTCGATGCTGAAGGCCGTTTTGTGCTGCACGATACCAATGGCGCGCAATACCTGTTGCAGGAGGATGGTTCGGTTACTGATTTAGAGGGCGTCGCCACCCAGTATCGCGTTGATGATAAAGGAAATGTGACCCAAGGCGACAAGCCGCGAGGCAACATCTACCTCAAGTCGGGTATCGATCCTCATGAGAGTCTGCTGACCCAACGAACAAGTTATCTTGTGGAGGTGCATTCTGATGATGACGGCGAAACCTGGTCCGCTCCGCGGGTAATCAGCCACATGGTTAAGGAGGAGTGGATGGGATTCCTTGGCGTTTCACCGGGCAATGGCATCCAGCTGTCGCAAGGGCACCACAAAGGGCGTCTACTGATTCCATACTATCTCACAGGCGATTCAGCCAAGTATAATGCTGGCGGTGCGTTGTATTCCGATGACCATGGAGAAACATGGCACCGTGGAATGTCGATCAATGAAGGACGAATCAACGATGGTCGGATCATTGACGAACGACACATCGATCGTGACGAAGACACCACACATGAGTCAGTGTTCATAGAACGCGCCAATGGTGATGTGGTTGTGTTCTTCCGTAATCAACATCCTTGCGGTCACGTGGGCCGGGCCATCAGCCATGATGGAGGCCAGACTTGGGATGAAGTTAAATTCGATCCCGTGATTCCCGAGATTTTCTGCCAGCCGAACGCCGTCATGATGCCCGACCCCACCCGCAAGGATTGGCGGATTGGCGAAGCCTCGGATACTGTCGTCTTTGCGAACGCCTCGATGATGCGTCCGTATCGTGGCTGTGGCGTACTGCGTTTAAGCCATGATGGCGGCAACACATGGGATGTAAATCGCTGTTTCAATCCATATCACTACGTATATCAGTGCATGTCCGTTCTCCCGGATCGTTCACTAGGATTGTTATGGGAGCGTGAAACCGCGGGATTGTATTTTACCATTCTGCCGTCCCAATGGTTCGGCAAAAATGCGTTGTGATGATGCGTCCGCCGGAGAGGAAAGGAAATCGCCATGATAGGAACTGCGACAAACAGGGAAGAAGAGAATCATACCGTCCCCCCGTCTTTAGTATTTCTGTCTCGTGTCGCGGCAGATGACCTCACTCCCGCGATAGCGACACGTGCTTCCCAACGCAGCCGTTGTGATGAGGCGATGGATACGATTAAGGCATATATCGTCCGTAAACGATTGCATCCAGGCGATTCACTACCCACTGAAACTGAACTTTGCGAGATGATGAAAACGTCGCGTTCCTCCGTGCGGGAGGCGGTGAGCAAACTCGAAGCATTAAATATCGTCAGTGTGGAGCATGGCAAAGGAACCTTTGTAGGGTCATTATCGCTCGATCCAATGGTGGAGACCCTTGCGTTGCGTTCAATGGTATCCGTTGGACAGAATTTCGAGGACCTACGTAATGTTGTGCAACTACGTCGCTTCCTCGACATCGGATGTGCCGACGAAGTGTGCATCGCGTTACACGGGATTCCGCAGCCGGAACTGAGTGCGATCGCGGCACAAATGACACAAGACGCACTTGCCGGCAAGACTTTCCTCCGTGAGGATATTAATTTCCATATCGGCATTCTGCGCAATCTCAATAACGCAGTGGCCGAGCAGATGGTGCGCTGTCTGTGGCAAGTGCATATGGCGGTTTTGCCACAGCTTGATTTGCAGGTATCCGCTTCGTTGAGCCAGACGGCCGAATCTCATCATCGTATGCTCGATGCGGCGATTGCCGGGAATGTCGCAGCGTATCGTCAGGCAGTGATTGACCATTACGAACCAATCGAATCGATTCTGAACGCCGAACTGAATGTTAACTCGCACCATTCATAGAGGGTCGTGTCGGCTACTATCTTTCTACGTTGATTCGTCGTTCCGCATTCAGTGACCACTAGGATTCTTCGCCACTGACCCGTGAATGCGACTTCAATCTGGAAGGCATAGCCTTATACTCCGCTCATTGTGCCATCCCGGCTTGAAGCGATATTCAAGCGCGAAATCACTAACGATACACGGATGGGCCTTATAGGTCAGTTGAGATATGCACCCTGATCCTTGGCATTAAGCAGGTGCCAACGTCAAAAAAAAGGGGGCAATGCGGTAGATGCGAATCCAAGCCGCAAGCGAATGCGACAGGCTGGGTCAGTGGTGGGCGAGAGGCGTTTCGTTCCGGAAAAAGACCGGCAGCGCCCGGGAACTCATCGGATCCACCGCTGCCGGATACGTCATCGACCAAAGCCATGGCAAGCTTGACGACCCGAACACCTCATGTGCACTACCAATCGAGCTAGAGCCATGACCTTCTACCTACATCTGTCGGAGAAGCCCACGCCAACATCCAGCAATCCACAGTACCGTAAAAAGCACAAGCTCAATGTACCCCAATCTCGTCCATGAGAAGGCAGCGCGTTCACGTCGTTAGGCGACCAGGTTCCGCAGACGATCAGTGGCGACCACATCGTATCGCACTCCCGTTCCCAAGACCATTGCCCTCCCGCAAAGCCGACACTCGAATCAATCAGCATCATCATTGGCTGTGCTCCCTCCGCCCGCTTCTCCCTATCCACTCGCATACGTATATGCATGCTCACAATATATATTCGGCCGTCTTCACATTGCTTCGTGGGTTGGGAAACCTGTAGACGTGGTGCACCGTCATGGCCCGCCCGACGGATCAGGATGGAATGGCATCCGGATCAAGGACAATGTCGATGAAAGGCCGATGAAATGACACAGGCAACCCGCCAGCAAGTCGAGGACATGTACGGGCTCCTCGAGGATATGAAGGCAAGCAGATACCGTACGGGCGTCTCGAGGATCGCGGACGACCGCGTCGTCTCCGCATTGCGGGGCATGGTCGAACCGAACGGGCTGATGGACGCGGTCATCGTCAAGATCACCCAGCCGGACACCCCGTTCGAGGATTTCGACGCCATCGCCGCATTGGACGGGCGGTCCACCTGGAATGTGTTCGAGAACCTGCGCTCCATCATGCTGCCGTCCGACTACGACGTGTCGCATGCCATCGCCCGCTCGTTCCTCCAGGACATCCCGGCCCTGTTCGAGGATTTCGCGTGTCTGATCCAACCATCCGCCGATCGGGCCGGCGCGTACCGCATCGCCGCGTCCATCAGCTATCTGGAAGGCGATTCCGCAGCGAGATGCACAAGCATTTCGCGGATCTTTTGTTCCGTGTCAAACCCGAGGACGAGATGCTCAGGAACCTGTCGGCCGCCCTGATCCACGGCATCGAACCGAACCATCGGACCGGAACGGACGGGCCGGACGGAGGACGCGAACGGCCGCACGCCGACACCATGGCGGATACGAGCCCGTCCGCCGACGGCCATACCGTCCGCCGTTGAACGGGAGCCATGGAGATGATGAACCAGCCAGCCTTGCCACCACGCCCCGTCACCGGTCCGGCCTTGCCGTCGCGACCGCCCATGACACGGCTCCTGCCGTCGTTTCCGGCGCAGCCGACCGACAGGGTCTGGCTCGTCGCCGCTCATGGGGGAGCGGGATGCACCACCATCCTCATGAGCGCGAGGGATCGGTATGCGGAGGCGGGCCGTGCCCTGCCCGTCAGCACGGACCCGTCGAGACCAAGCCGGATCGTCCTGTGCTCGATGTGCACGGGGCGCGGGCTTGAATCGTTGCGCTCCCTGCTCGCGGATTGAGACGCGGGACTGTTCGGCCCGACCGTCCTGTGTGGCGTCGCGGTCACCATGCCGACCGCGAACACCCCGCGCGCCCTGCGCAGGGGCATCCTGCTCGTCGGCTCCGTCGCACCGTATCTGTGGCGTCTGCCCCATATCAGGGGCCTTGACCTCGACGGGTTCCCCGAACGGTATCCGCGTGCCTATGCGCGGATGGTCGGGGAACTCGGCCGGCGGGACGGAAACCTGTAGACGCCGTGCCCCGTCGGCCCTACCGTCAGGGCCGACGATGGGATGGACATGACCATCATCCGAAAAGGAGAGAAGAACATGCTGTCCGAAACCCTTGCCGCGAAGGCCACCGCCTACGGCATGGTCCTCGCCGACCTGCAGAACCCGAGGGCCTGCCTGCCACCGGGCTTCTCCGGCCCGGTGGGCACGGCGCTCGGCTGGGTCAAGGCCCTCGGCCTGTCCGTCGCGGAAAGCTGCTGAGAACGATGAGGGGCCGCCGTCCCGGGCCGCGCCTGCTCGCGATCCTGATCGCGTTGACGGCCCTGTGCTACCTCGCCGGCTGCAGCGGGCCGAACTTCGCCTCCCTCGCCGACGACCTCAGGTTCGGCGACGAGGAGGTCGCCGACACGCAGACCGTCTATTCGATGAAGGTCCCGTCCGGCGAGCTCGGCAAACTCATCCGTCACGACCAGCTCGCCTGGGCCGAAAGCCAGTATGCGGCGGGCGCCTCCGCCGCCGGCGTCACCGTCAGACGGCTGCTCATCTCCACCCCGGCCCTGCAATGCGAGACGTTGAAGCACACCTATCAGGAGGAGACCACCGAGGAGGGGCCGTGGAACTGGGATGAGCGGAACCGTTCCTGCGACAAGACCCGCAAGCTCAGCTGGCTCGAGAAGACCATGTGGACGATGTACGAGCAGCAGTCCGACGACACGATCGACTGGCTGAGCACGAGCCGCAACACGCTCGTGGCCTCCGGCGGCACCGTGTCCACGTTGCAGGCCAACGCGGTCCCCATGCACGACGCGTGGGACGCGAACGCCGGCAAGTACCTCAACATCGCGCAGGCGGTGCTCGTCATCGCCGCGGCCATCAGCCTGACCATATTGGGCGCGCGCATCGTCTGGCAGATCGGCGAGGCGTCCGGCGGCGGCATGGACGGGCATCCGCTCGGCCAGATCGGATGGATCTTCCTCGGCGTGTTCATGGGCTCGTCCGCCGCGTCCATCGCCCTGACGTTCTTCAAACGCGCGTCCACCACGTACATGGGCGACCCTGCGGGCGCGTCGCATGTGACGAACCCGTCGCTCATGTCTTGGACGCCCGGCGAGGGGACCTCGTTCTTCGTGTCGGACTGGGTGAGGCTCCAGGTCGACCCGTTCCTCCTGATCGCCGCCGTGTGCGGCGTGCTCGCGGCCGGCTTCAGGCTCGTCACCATGCAGGAGGGCCGCGACCTGATCCCGTTGGGCAAGGCGTTCATGTGGGCCATGCTCACCAGCGTGTGCCTGGCGGGGTTCGTCAACCTGTTCCAAGGCACCGAGGACACGTGGACCGCCGGCGTACTCAAGACGGCCTCCTCGATGATGAAGACGGCGTGGAGCCACAACACCCTCGCCGCGAGCGAGTTCTTCAATCTCGACGGTCCCATCGCCCTGGTGCTGACCATCGTCATGTGGTTCTGCAACCTCATCAGCAAGGTGTTCTGCTATCTGCGTGCGGGCCTGCTGCCGATCATGGTCGGCGTCGCGCCCATGTGGGCGGCGATGAGCTGGATGGAGACCGGCCGGCAGGCGTTCGGCAAGGTCATGGGATGGCTGTTCGCATTCCTGCTGTACAAGCCCGTGGCCGCGCTGGTCATGGCGGTCGGCTGCTCGATCATGGTCACCGCCGGTGCCGGGGACGACAGCCAGGCGATCACGCTGATGCTCACCATCAGCGTGATCGTGCTCCTGCCCGCGATGATCAGGCTCATCGTCCCGGCCGTCGCGGGCAGCGTCGGCGGCGGGGGAGTCATCCCGTCCATGCTCGGCGGCGTGGCCGGCATGGGCGTCATGGCGGCTGGCGGCGCGCTCAAGGCCGGCGTGAAGGGCATGACGGGCATGGCCTCCGGCGGAGGCGCGCCATCGGCCCCCGCCGGGGCGAAGCCGTCAGGATGGTCGGACCCCGCGGCCCCGTCCGCCGTGGACGGTGCCGGCCGGGGGACGGCCGACGGGACGGAATCCTCCCTTGCCGGGCCCGACGGGAACGCAGGGGGCCCGCCGGATGGCGGGGCGACGGACCAGCCGTCCACGCCGTCCGGAACGCCGCGGGGCGGATGGGACCCCGCCGGCGCATCCGGACCCGATCCGTCCGTGCCTTCCGCCTCCCGCCCATCCGCCCCAGCCGCGGGAGATGGGCCCGATGGGGCGAACCGCACCTCCACACGCAAGACCAAGGAGTTCTGAATGGCTTCCAACACCACCTACGGCGATTGGATGCGCCCCATCGCGGGCGGCATCCGCAACATCGGCAGACCCCTGACCCTCGCGGGCCTCGGCGTGCTCGTCGTCACCCTGATGCTGTCCATGGTCAACGTGGTCGCGGCCATCGTCACCGCGGCCGTCGGCATCGGCGCCATCACGGTGCTCGCCATCCGCGACCACGAACACCGCAACGTGCTCGACCGGACGGTCGAACGGCGCACCTGGCTGGCCGAATCCCGCAAGGGCCGCGCCCTGTACCGGTCCGGCATGCTCGCCCCCGTCGAATCCGGCCAATGCCGGCTGCCCGGCATCCTGTCCAGGGTCTCCCTGGTCGAGGCCAACGACGGGTTCGGCGAACGGTTCACCCTCGTGCGCCACGGGCACACCGGCGAATATTCGCTCCTATTCGCCTGCCAGCCGCAGGGCGCGGGACTGGCGGACGATGACGTGGAGGACGCGTACGTAGCCTCGTGGGCGGGTCTGCTCGAGGCATTGGGCAGCGAGGCCGGCGTCACCCAGCTCGCGGTCACGGTGGACACGTCACCGGATTCGGGCGTACGCTTCCGCCGTAACCTGACCAGACGCACCGTCGCGGACGCGCCCGAACTCGCCGCCAGGGCGATGGCGCAGATCATGGACCTGTACGCGTCCGGCGGCGCGTCCAGCAGCGTGGTCCTCACACTCACGTTCCGCTACGTCGACGCACGCACCGGCAGGTTCCTCGAACCCGACGACGCGGCACGCCGCATCGGCCAGCTCGTACCCGGCCTGATCCGCCGCATCGCCGACGCGGGAGGCGGCACGGCCCGCATGCTGACCATCGACGAGATCAGCCGCATGGTGCGCGTCGCGTACGATCCGGCCGCGCAGGACACGCTCGAACGGGACGAGGAACGGCCGTGGATCGCATGGGAGGACGCCGGGCCGGTCGCCTGCGAGACGGGTTGGGACCATTACCGGCATGATTCGGGCGTGAGCCGTACGTGGGAGATGTGCGACCCGCCGAAATCGAACGTGACCAGTTCGACGCTCACCCGCCTGCTCAGCCCGTTGTCGGACTGCGACCGCAAGCGCGTCACCGTGATCTTCCACATCCTGCCGCCCGACAAGACCGCGTTCATGGCCGAACAGAACAGACAGAGGGCCGCGAACCAGGTCAGCCAGGAGCGACGCGCGTCCATCGGCGCGATGAGCCAGGTCAACAAGGCCAACCGGCAGGCCATCGAGACGAACAGGGGCGCGGCCATCGTGTTCTTCGGCCTGCTGGTCACCGCCACCGTCGCGGCCGGCGAGGGCGAGGCGATCCGCCTCGACGCCGCCACGCACGCGGTCGAGGGCGCCGCCGGCAGCGCGAGGATCGACCTGCGACCCTGCTACGGGGCCCAGGACAGCGCATTCGCCGCGAGCCTGCCCATCGGCCTGAACCTGCGGAACTACACGCCGCCGAGCGTGTTCAACCAACTGTCATGAGAACGGGGAGGCCATCTTGAAACCGAAACGTGAGGGACGACGTCCCGCCATACGTCACGGGTCCGGGCCGGACGATCCGGACATGCCGACCTTGCGCACCAGCCCGCCGCCGACGCCCCGGCCCGCCACGTGGCGTGGACGGGACGGCAGGGGCGGCGGCCGGGCCGGCCTGATGCCCGCGGTCGACGTGTTCTTCGGCACCAGCACGCAGGTGTGCGGCGGCTTCTGGCCGTTCGGCACCGACATGGCCCTGCCGGTCGAGGGCGTGCCCATCGGACGGAGCATGACCACCGGGGCGGGCGTGTGCTGCGATCCGATCAGCTGGTTCCGCGCCGGCATCATCGAACAGCCCAGCATGTTCGTCATGGGCCTGCCCACGATCGGCAAGTCCACGTTCGTGCGACGCCAGGTATGGGGCATGGGCGCCCTGGGCATGAACGCGATCATCCCCGGCGACCTCAAACCCGACTACGCGCGGCTCGTCCGTCTGCTCGGCGGACAGGTCATCCGCCTGGGAAGCGGCCTGGGGTCCATCAACCCGCTCGACCCGGGCGACATCCATGCCGCGCTCAGGAGCCTCGCCGGCACAGCCCGCGAGGACCTGCTCGCCGACTATCACGAGCGGCGCAGCGCGCTCATGGAGGTGCTGCTGACCATCAGCCGCACCGGCCGCGAGGAGGGACGGCGCACCGTGTCCGACGTGGAATCCAACGTGCTCGCCACTGCGCTGAGGATCCTGCACGACCGCACCAAGGACGACCCGAAGCCTCCCGTGATCCCCGACCTGCGCGACCTCATCAGGGAGGGCACGCCCGAGATCCGCGCCGCAGCCGTGTTCGACGACCCCGAGAACGACCAGGCGTACGCGAGGGCCGTGCGCGACCTGCTCGCCAGCCTGCATGGGCTGGCGAACCCGATGGGACGGTTCGGCCGCCTGTTCTGCGAGCAGACCACCGAACGCATCGACCTGTCCCGGCCGGTCGACTTCGACATCAGCGCCCTGGCGCAGGGCGGCGACGACGTGGTCGCCGCGGTGCTCGCCGCGACCTGGTCGGGCGCGTTCGCCGCGAAGAACGCGACCGACATGATGGCCGAGGCCGGACTGCTGCCCCGACGCAACCACGTCATCATCATGGACGAGATGCACCGGGCCCTGCGCGCCAGCCCGCTCATGGTCGACCGGCTCGACCTGCTCACCAGGCTCGACCGCCAGTGGGGCGTCGGCCAGATCATGATCACGCACACGTTCGCGGACCTGATGTGCCTCGACACCGAGGCGCAGAACAACAAGGCGCGCGGGTTCGTGGAACGCAGCAAGATCAAGGTCCTCGGCGCGTTGAGCCGTACCGAGATCCGACGCTACCTGCGCGGCGAGTCCGGACTGCCGATCAGCGCACGCGAGGAGGACATGCTCTCCGATTGGGCCACGCCGACGAACTTCGACGCGAACGCGAGCTTCAAGGGCGTCGGCAAGTTCCTCGTCAAGCTCGGCGGCCTGCCCGGCATCCCGGTCAACGTGCAGATGTGCGACATCGAACGGTCGGGCTTCAACGACACGAACATGAAATGGAGCCGATGATGGCGTCCACCGCCCACCCGCTTCCGGATGCGTGGCTCGGCACGCGCCTGCAGCTCGCCATCCGTGACCTCGCCGTCGTCAACGGATACGCGGACTCGTTGTCCGCCCGCCTGGCCGGCCGGCATGCAAACACCGGCCTGACCGGTCCGGGCCGAACGTTCGCCGTCGCCTCGATCATGGTCACGGACGCGCATTCGACGCTCCTGTTCCGGCCCCTCGCGCTCATGGAGCCCAACGCGTTCAGCGCGTTGATCACGGACCGGTCCGGCATGCTCGTCTGGCAGGAGGATACCGACCATCCCAGCTATTACGAGGCGTACGACCTCGTCCGCCGCGCGTTCGCCACGTTCCGCCGCCGCGAACGCGAGCAGGTGGCGCGCGCCCTCGCCTCCCATGATCCCGCTTCGGATGCCGGAACCAACGGGGATGGATAAGGGTCGCCGAGCATGAACCGGGCCACCCATACGAGCCATGTGGGCCGGCCGGCCGCCGCGTGACCCCCGCATCCCGATCCCACGGTTCCCGGCATCCGTAAGCGGGCATATACATATGTACTTACATATGTACTTACATGCGTATCCGCCCGCCCCTTTTTTCCGGTGGACCTTGTAGACATCGTGTCCCGCGCCGCCGGACGTCCCGGCCGACAATCGCCTTGGGACGCGGGACGGCATGCCGTCGCCCGCCAGGGAAAGGAGCCAGGACATGCCGAGAAGCACCATCGATCCGAACGCCTCCGGGACATTCCAAACCGGCGGCCGGCCCGACATCGGGCACGGCCCGTCGTTCCTGATCCGCGCCCTGGCGGACGCCGACCCCGAAACGGGCCCGTCACTCGACCATGTGATCGAGCTCGCCGACGACGACTACCGGCATGACGTGATCGCCGGCGGCAGGGCCGCACGCCGCGCCTGGCGGTCGGCCGGCGCCTATGAATGGCGCAAGCTCATGGACGGGAACAATTTCCCCGAACCCGGATTCGACCGGCATGCGCTGTCCGTCATCGCGGTCAACCTGCGATACGCGCCGGACGCGACGCGTGCCATGATGGCCACGGACATGCTCTCCCCGGACCGTCCGGCCATGCCGGATCTCAGAAGGATCGCCGACACTCCCGAAAAGGACGCTCCCGTCGACTCGCTCATTGCCGACCTGCTGGCCTGCTGGCCCGACTCCACCCCGGACCGGCCCATGCTCCTCGACCGCGACCATCAGGCATGGCGGATCCTGGAGCCCATCAGCGAGAACGCGCCCGCATCGGTCGAGGGACGTATCCTCGGCCTGATCGCGATGTTCGACTGCTTCGAATACCCCGCCGGCATGCAGGCCGGCCGGAACCACGCGGCACGCGCCCTCGGATTCGACCCTGCGGACAGGTTCGCCTCCGCCGTCCTCGATACGGCGGCCGGTCCCGACGGCGTGACCGGCCTAGCCGGACTGGTGGAATCCACGGCGTGGAAGGGCTTGGCACGGTAGGCGGAGGAAAGGATCCCGGCGGAGCCTCGGATCGTGCGACCGTCGGCAGGGCCGGTCCCGCATGGGGCGGGGAAACTTGTAGACGCGGTGCGCCACCGCGCCGTCCATCCGGCCGCAGGATGGTGACGGGCGCCACGGGAGGACGGGCGTCCGCCACACTTGATGGAAGGATGGGAACCATGCCACAGGCGATGCTGACTGTGAGGGGCAATCTCGGGGCCAACCCCGACTATCTGCCGGAGAAGACCACCGATGACGGTGTGATGCTGCCGTCCAAACTCCAGGCGGTCGTCTACGAGAACCGTCGCGTGAGGACCGTCGACGGCTCATGGGCGGATGATCCGCGTGGCCCGGTCAAGACGACTGTGCAACTGTTCGGCCGTGCCGCCGACACCGTGCACCGCATCGACATGAGACAGGGCGATCCCGTCATCGCCGGGGGAGCCCTCGGCGAGCCGTCCGCGTTCGTCAGTCCGAAGGACGGCGAGATGGCCGGACGCAACGTCATCAACGCGCAGTTCCTTGTCTTCGACTCGATCGTCTACCAGCGTAGGAAGGACAAGGCCGTCCAAAGCCGGCCATCCCAACCATCCATGGGGCCGGCCGGCCCTGCCGTTGGCCAGGATGCCGACGGGGAATGACGGCGGGAGGCATGCGGATGGACGTCGATCCGAAACTCCAGACCAACAGGGTATCCGACCTCGGGCGGACGGTCAGGCCATCCACCCGATACGCGGTCGCCGCCGTGGCCGCCGCATTGGCGGTGCTCGCCGTGTTCGTCCTCATCTGTTCGATGGCGGGCCACGGGTTCGACATCCTCGCTTTGTTCTACATCCTCTCGCACCAGTGGGGCTTCTCCCATGGCCAATGGGTTTTGGCCGGACTCCTCATCGTCTCCGCCATGATGCTCGGCGGACCGTTCCGCTGGCTGCTCGTCCGCAAGGTCGCGCCGAGGATCACCGGCGGCGCGCACCGTACCAGGGTCGACGTGTACGCGCCGGCCATGGGCTATGGCGACGCCGTGGCCAAGGTCACCAGGGCACGGGCCGAGACCATGGCCCCGAGACTCGTCAGGGACTATGATGCGAAGGTTATGGAGCCCGGCTATCCACTCGGCCGCAACATCGTGGACGGCACGCCGATGAGCACCAGCTGGGAGGACATGGTGGCCGTGATCTCCGGGCCTCGTACCGGCAAGTCCATGTGCTACGCGATCCCCGCGGTCTGCTCCGCGCCGGGCCCGTGCCTCGCGACCTCGAACAAGGGCGACATCCTCGACGTGACCCGTCCCATCCGCATGCACGACCATCCCGACGGGCATATCTGGGTGTTCGACCCCGAACGCATCGCCGAACCCAACCGCACACGCACCACCTGGGTGTGGAACCTGATCGACTCGATCCGCACCATCGCCGACGCGAAACGCATCGCGGACTGCTGGCGGTACGCGTCCGGCCAGCCGTCCACCGGCGGCGACGACTTCTTCCCGGGCACCGCGGCCCAACAGCTCGCCGACTACCTGTTCGCCGCCCACCTCGGCGGCAGGACCGTCGCGGACGTGTTCCGCTGGGCGTCAAGCGAACGCAACACCGAACCCGTGACCATCCTCGCCCAGCACGAGGAATACGGCGAGATCGCCAGCCGTGCCGGCTCGGTCATCGCGTTGACCCCCGAGACCCGTAGCGGCGTGTTCGGCTCATTGCAGACCATGGTCGCGTTCCTCGCCGACCCGGACATCATCGAATGGATTCTGCCGCGCGAGGGCGACGGCACGCCGGAGGGCCGCGCCGTGTTCGACCCGCTCGCCTTCGCCACCAGCGAGGGGGATACCCTGTATCTGTTGAGCGCGCAGGGCCGCCCGTCGACCGCGTTGACCGCGTCCCTGACCGCGGTCGTCGCGTTCACCGCGTTCCATTACGCGCAGTCCGAATGCGTCGACAACGACCGTCGCCTGCCTAGGCCCATGTGCTGCGTGCTCGACGAGGCCGCGAACATCTGCCGTTGGCCCGAACTGGCCGACGTGTACTCGTACTTCGGGTCGGCGGGCATCCCGATCATGACGATCTGGCAGAACCCCGACTAGGGCAAGGCCGCGTTCGGGGAGACGAACTTCGGCAGCTTGTTCAACAACGCGAACATCACCGTCTACCTGGGTGGCGTCAAGGACGCGAAATGGCTCGGCGAGATCAGCAGCCTCGTCGGCCAGAGGGAGATCGTGCGCGGCAGCCTCAACGTGGACGGGCGGGGCCGGCGCAGCGTGAACAACAGCATCCAGAGGGAGAACATCCTGGACGTGTCCGATCTGGCCGAATGGCCCATAGGCCGCGCGCTCGTGCTCGCCTCGCAATGCCGTGCCCAGATTGACCGGACCATGCCGTGGACCGAGCGCCGCGTCTGGGTCGATCTTGTCGCCAGGGCCGGCCGTCAGGGCCGACGGACACGGGCCATGTGACAGGGGATTCAAAACGCTCATCGAAAGGATAGCAATGCCGTTCCAGATACCATCACGGAACAATCCCGCCGAAGACAGGGAATCCCGCCAGGCCCGCCCGGAAACCGTCCCAGCGGGCATCGCCCGGCCCGGGACGCGGGCCGGCGAGCCCGGGATCGACATGGGGGGAGAGCATGCCGGGGGTTCCGGCCCCGCCCGCCGAAAGGCCCGGGCCGGCGGAGTCCGAACGGGAGCGGGAGAATGCCCGGTCCGGGCCGGATGCGGATCAGGCGGAACGCGACAGTCGGGCCATGCGGGCCACGGCCGCCGTCGACCGTGTCGCGGACGCGACCAAGTACGGTCTGACCATCCCGTTCCTGCGCTGGCTGCTCTCCTACAAGGCCGGTCTGACCGCCGAACAGTTCGCCATCGTCTCTGCCGAGGATTTGGCCTTGGCCGACGGGGAACGCGTGCAATGCGCGGCGACGCCCGCCGTCGGATCCCCCGATGAAACCAGGCATGGCGGATCCGGACCGGCCACGGATGACGCCATGGACGATCCCATGGCCGGATCGGATCCGCCCGGCGACGGAGGGCCGCAACATGGCGGGGAGGATGGCGTGGCGGAGGATGTCCTGTCCATTCCCGAGTCGAGGGAGTTGGAAGGCGACGATGCCGAACGCGAGGCCATCGTCGGACAGTTTGGCGCCCGCCCGTCGATGAGGGATACGTATTATCCGAACCTCGCATGCTTCGTGGAACTGCATGTCGCGAACATGTGGCCGTACCAGCAGAGCGTCACGAGCAGGTTCCTGTGGGTGCCGGACTGGTGGCGGTACCCGCCCCTCATCTACCAGCTCGACGCATTGTGGAGGGCGTACGAGAACGCGCGGAAGCAGCCGGGCCAGATGATGATCTTCAACATCCAGGCGTTCGGCCTGTTCGACCGCGTGTTCAACAAGGACACCGGCATCGTCGCCAGCCTGGGCATCGATGACCGTGCCCTCTCGACCGCGGCGAACACGCCGCTGCCGTGCATCCGCCCGCCGAAGGGATGGCGGCGCAGGGCCATGGAGCCGCTGCGGCCGGTCCGTCCCAGGGAGATGGAGGAGACCATGCCCGCCATGGACGTTGAACGGACGCCGCACAGGATGCCCGTGCGGCGGCCGGCCATGCGTACGGCGGATGCGAACGGGAACCGGCAGGAAGGAGAACCGTGATGTCGGCGATGGATCCGGAGGACGCGCTCGACCAGCTGCTCACCAGCACCTGGAGCAACATGGCCTAGCAGTTGGGTATGCTGCACCGCTCGTTGAGCGTGGACATCCAACAGCGGCAGAGGGAACGTAGGGGCGAACATGTGCGGCAGGCGAGATTGCAGGCCGCGGAGATCAAGGAGATGGAGGCCAGGCGCGCCCAACTGCTCTCGTGGGAGTCCGCGCACCGGCGTGAACTGAACAATGGTTTCGAGTCGGTGCTCAACGCCACCGTGCTCGGGCATAAGGGCTGTGCGCCCCTGAGCGATACGAGCCTGTTGAAGGCATGGAACGTCAGTGAGATGCTCGTGGGCACGGATCCGGGATACGCGCCACGCCTCGAACGTGCCCGCCGTCTCATGGATGAGGAATGGTCGGGCCGGCATCCCGGCGAGACGATCGGCCAGCGGGCCGACCGCGTCATGAACCGTGTGACCGTCGCATACGTCGACCGTTCGCCGCAGTTGGACGATACGCTCGCCGCGTTCGAGAAGGCGGGATTCACCGTCCGTCTCGACCGGCAGGAGATGGGTCGTGAGGAGTTCAGGAACCGACATGGCGGGGAGACGTTCCATGTCGACCCGGAGTTCGGCGAGGGTTGGGACGGGCAAAGGAACGACCGTATCGCGGAATGCGTGATGATGCAGGCCGTCGTGTCGGTCGACGAGGCCGGCGACCGGATCGCGTTCCTCCGTGACGCGGGCCTGCCCGAATCGTCCGGCAGCGACGACCGTAGCGAAGGCGACGAACCGTCCAGCCTGTTCGAGGGATCGATGAACGAGAACGAGAACGCCGCACCCATCCCGGTCAAGCCATGGCGTGCGACGGACGCGGCTGGGAAACGGTCCGACGGGAATCCTGCCGGGAAAGGGAGGACCCGTTCGGAAACGGGTGGCGATCCGTCGGCCAGCGAGACCGGTCTTGTCGACCTGTACGAGCCGGAGGAGTGGGACGGGCCCGACCTGTTCGGCGAATACAGTCCCGAACAGGAGGTGTCGGTGACACCCACGATGCCGGTGGTCCCGGCCATGGAACTCTCCATGTCCGACATCCAGTCGGTCCGGCGGGCCGGTCGGACCGACGCCGGATGACCTTCACGCGGAACCGTCTATGGCCGCCGGGGATGACGGGGTGAACGTCTTGGACGGTAGAATCGTAGGCATGATGGCATTGATTGATTTCGAGGGTTGTGAAAGGTCCCGCAGGTTCTATTCGGGAAATGCGGGCCGCAAGGTCGGCGTCGTCTGGGACGGAGGCAACTGGATCCTTAAGTTCCCCGGACCTGCCGTCCGCCTGCATGGCTCGGTCCCCTCGTACACGACGGCGCCCCTGTCGGAATACCTCGGGTCCCACGTCTATGAAATGCTTGGCATCCCCGTGCATGAGACCGTATTGGGCATCCGTGGCGGCAAGGTCGTGTGCGCGTGCCGTGATTTCACCGACGATGATTGGGAGCTCGTGGAGTTCCACGATCTGAAGAACTCCCTGTCCGACGAGGAACCGGGATTCACCGAATCCGCCTCCACCGGTTCCGGGGTGGTCCTGGCCGACGTGAGGGCCGCCATCAACCGTATTCCCGAACTTGCCGGCATCGAGGGCGTCACGGAACGATTCTGGGATATGTTCGTCACCGACGCGTTCATCCGCAACATCGACCGCAACAACACCAACTGGGGCGTCCTGTCCGACCGCAAGGGCCATTACCGGCTCGCGCCCGTGTACGATAACGGCAACTCGTTCAACAACAAGCGGACCGAGACCGCGATCGAACGGCGGCTGTCAAGGGAGGACCTGATCCGTCAGGACGCGCTTGATGTGCGATCATGCTATGTCACCGACCAGGGCCGGCCGATCGCGCCGCTCAAATACATCGCGTCGGGCCAGGATCCCCAATGCACGCTGGCGTTCGGCCGGTTCATGGAACGTTACGAGCCGGGCCGCCTGTACACCCTGATCGACTCGATACCGGACCAGGCCATGGGAGTGACCGTTCTTCCCGAGGGGTTCAGGGAATATCACAAGGAGGTCATGGCCTGGCGATACGAGAACGTGTTCGTCCCGACATGGGAGGAGTTACAGGACTCGGCCGACACATATGGCGCCGCCCGATCCTTTGATTCGGCCGACGTCTTGGATATTCCTGGCATCGACGAGGCGGAGCGATCCGGGTTCACGAGATAGCGGATGGGGGCATGCTCATGCGGATCGTGCGCGCTGCGTATCGAAGGCGTCGCCGGCCATCGGATCCCATCCGTCGATATCATCGGATGGGAGCCCGTAGCGTTCCCTCAACCGGTCGAACACATGTAATCCGTCCCTGACGGCCCTGTCGTATTCCTCCGGCCCGTCGGCGGCGGACATGTTGACCACGATATGGAACGCCTCGTCGATCAGCCGTTCCATGTCATGCGTGGACAGGTTCGCGGCCCCGCGTTCCATGCCATCCGTCACGAGCGGCGGACGGTTCTCCATGCTCGCCCGCCACTCCTGGACGGCCAGGGCCTCGCTCCTCGCGTCATGGATCCACTCGCCGCGCAGCTTTCTCAACCGCATGTCGGGACCGAGATCGGTCGCGTTGAACCGTTCCGTCCAACCGTCAGTGCTATGCCAGGTGATCCGGTATCCGACTACCTGCCCGGGCGAGTCGAACGATTCCCTCGTGACTCCCTTGCGCAGACGCGGGTCGATGCTGAAGCCTTCACGCCGGACGCGGCGGATGAACTCGTCCTCGCTATGCGACGCCTTCGCGCATGCCTCCACGATGCGGCCGACGTGCTGTTTTGGCATCGTGTCCGCGGCCACGCTTGCGATCCGCCGCATGCGTTCGTCCCTGTCGAGCATGGGCCAGGGGAGCGGGCCCGTATGATCCTGCCGTGCCTTCCATTCGGCCCAATGGCGCCATTCCGCGTACCGGTATCTGACGTGGTTTTCCGTGATCGCCCGGTCGAGCTCGACGAGTTCCGGCCGTTCCCGTTCGATTTTCCGGCATGATCTCTGCGCGCTTTTCATGTCGTTGAAGGTGTCGAGCCAGCCGTCGTCCGTGGCGAGCTGCACCATCACATGCACGTGGTCGTTGCCGTTCCGGCTTAGCCCGTGGCGGACCGCGAGCCATGTCACGCCGGACATGTCACCGTCCGGCAGGATGTCCATCCGCTTCAGATAATCGTGGACGATCCCGTTCCATTGGTCGTCGGTGAGGATGCCCTGGCCCGCCTTGATGGACAGCGAGCAGTGCCAGACACGGTCCCTGCCATGGTCCTTGTCCGGATTGTGTCTGCCCCGCCGGTCGCGTGGATACGGGTCGTCCTTGCGTTCCCTGACATGGTAGCGACGGTCGAACCGTTCCCCGATCCGCTCATACGATGCGTTCGGACGCCCGTCGAAATCGAACGAGTCGAGCAAATCCGCGCTGCATGCGACGAGGTGCTGGTTGGCGTGCTCGTTGTGCCGGCCTCGGCCGAACAGGTATTTCACGAGTCCCGCCGGATTGGAGCCACGGCTGATCTTCGGAATCATGCATCCCATCGTCCAGCCCGGCGGCACCGCGTGCGGGGCACCGCGTCTACGAACCATCCGGCATCGGTCTCGGCCGACCCACTCGGCGCGCCCGGCGGGACACCTTCCGACGACCAAAGGGAAAAGTGTCCCGCCGTGTCGACGACACCGCCGATGCCGGCGCATGCCGGCGGCACAATGCCGGTCCCCTTCGGCCGGGACCGTGCCGGCCACATCCCGGCCCCGTGCCGTGTCGACGGGAACCGCGCGGCCGCCCCGCAGCAACGATTCCGGGAACTCCTGTCATCATTATGATATAAAATATTCCCTATGAGTAGTGAATCCGTCACGGCCCAGGCACGGTCCATGGGAAAGAACGATGAAGCCATCAAACTTATCACGTTGCTGCGCGGTTCCATGACACGCCGCCAGCTCGCCGAATCGTTGCAGGTATCCACCTCGACGGTGGAGCGCTGGGAGTCGGGCAAGGTGGAATGCCGCCGCGCCTACGTCCCCGCGCTGCGCGAACTGTATTTCGGCACCACGCACGAGACCGGCACGGATTTCCGCACCATCGACCTGTTCGCGGGCATCGGCGGCATCCGCCGCGGCTTCGCCTCGGCCGGGGGCCATGCCGTGTTCTCCTCGGAATGGAACGAGTTCTCCACCCGCACGTACCGGACCAACTACGGGTTCGCCGAGACCATGGCCGGCGACATCACCAAGGTCGACGCGGACGACGTCCCCGACTGCGACGTGGTGCTGGCCGGCTTCCCGTGCCAGCCGTTCAGCCTGGCCGGAGTGTCGAAGAAACGCAGCCTGGGCCGTGAGACCGGTTTCCGCGACAAGACGCAGGGCACGCTGTTCTTCGACGTGGCCCGCATCATCGCGGCGAAGCGTCCGGCGGCGTTCCTGCTGGAGAACGTGAAGAACCTGACCGGCCACGACCGCGGCCGCACGTTTCAGGTCATCCTTGACGCCCTGCGCAACGAGCTCGGCTACGAGGTGCACTGGAAGGTCATCGACGGACGGAACTTCGTACCCCAGCACAGGGAACGCATCTACATCGCCGGCTTCCGCGGCGAGACGGACTTCACCTGGGACGACCTGCGCTTCCCCGAGCGCAAACCGGTCCTCGCGGACATCCTGCACAGGACCGACGGTACGGAACCCCATCTTCCCTGGGACGGCGACCGCTTCTTCGACTTCAGGGACAACAGGGTCCAGAACAAGTACACGCTGACGCCGCGCCTGTGGCAGTACCTGCAGGACTACAAGGCCAAGCACGAGGCCATGGGCCACGGGTTCGGCTACGGACTCGTCACGCCCGACATGGTCTCGCGTACGCTGTCGGCCCGCTACCACAAGGACGGGTCCGAGATCCTCGTCGCCCAGGACGGCGATCGGCCGCGAAGGCTCACCCCGCGCGAATGCGCGCGGCTGATGGGCTATCCGGACGATTTCCGCATCCCCGTCTCGGACACGCAGGCCTACCGTCAGTTCGGCAATTCCGTGGTGGTCCCGGCCGTCGCGGAGATCGCGCGCATCATGCGGCCGCACGTCCTCAAGGTCATGCGGGAAGGCGAGAAACCGGAAACGGCATCCGATGCCGGCGAGATGATCCGGGAGGCGCGCCAGCTCGCCGTCGCCGGCGCCGGCATCGGATAGCCCCCCCCGGGACCGCGCGGGCCTAGTCGAACAGCGCCATGCCGTCGGCGGGGATCCGTGAGACCATGTCGAGGAAATCCCTGAACAGCATGGTGTTCCCACGGACCCTGTCGGGATGGGAGTCGCGGATCGTCTCCGGCATCACCAGATGCAGATGCGCCGCGACCATCTGCGCGTTCTGCTCCACGGAAATCCCCGCGGGCGCGATCGCGAACAGGTGCTTGTCGGGAATCCTGCCGGCCTCGTCGAGCACCTGCCTCCACCGGTCCTTGGTACTGGTCTTCGCGGCGAGCATGCGCAGACTCCCGGAAGGATATCCCGGATCCAGATACGCCTCCCGGGACGGGAACAGGAAGTCCGGCTTCTTGCTGCCCTCGGTGCGCGCCTGGGCGGCGTAACGGATGCCTCGCGCGATGAGGATCCGTTCGATATGCTGTTCCAGGCTCGTGCCCGCCCGGCTCATGCGCCGGTTGCGCGCCCGCGTGTAGAACGTGGTGAACAGCCGCGCGTCGATCCTGCCATCAGCGGAGACGAACGGTCCGGCCTCGTATTCGTGCTGGATGATGGCCTGCTCGAACACCGTGAACAGATGGTATTCGCGTTCGTAATAGGCGATGACCACACGATCCGGATCATCGACCTTGGGATCGATGTCGGTGAGCGAATCCTGCGCGTATCTGGCGAATTCCCTGCCGGACGGGAACCCGTAGCCCCATCTGGACACCATGTCGTCCAAAAGCAGCTCATCCGAGCTGCGCGGGCTGAACCCCAACAGTTCGAGGAGCTGCGCCGAGAACACGTCGACGTCCCGCGACCCGTTGTCATGGACCTCGAATCTCGCCCCGGTGCTTTCGATGCCGAACAGCCATCTGATTTTCGAGTCGACGCCGCTACCGGCCTTGGTGACGAGCAGCATGAGCCGTCCGTCGGTCATATAGCCGCAATGGAGGGTGTCGCCGGGCTGCGCGGCGTCCAAGGGCGCGCACGGCTGGTAGTAGAGCCTCCATTCGGCATTGCGGTTCGGGTTCTGTCTGCGCGCGTCGTACCAACTGGTCCGGATGTCCGCGGTAAGCGGCTCCGTCCCGTCGTCCATGTAGATGGCCACGGTGTCGATGCCATGCCCGTCCGATGCCTTGCGGTCCTCGGTACCCAGGACCGTCGCGACGGCCTTGCCCACGCCACCGAACTCGTGCTGGTTGCTTCGCCTGGGATCGATGTCCACGGTGCTCAGCGTCTTGGACGCGACGGCGGAGACATAGTCACCGATTTTCCCGAATCCGGCCATACGAGGTTCCCTCCAGATCCCAATCAGACCACACTTGAGAGGATATACCAGGACGATCACATCGGTACGTTCCCCGCCGTCGTCTTCACGGTTCCGGCCATCGGTCATGCCTTGCCGGAGGATTTCAAAGGCACCCTCCCCGAAGCGATGGATGTACCGTCCTCCTCCGTCTTCAGCACGAAAGAAGGATTGGACTGACGTACCGGATAAATCGGAGGGCCGTTCCCGGACCCACGACATGCCGGATCGATCCAATCGGGATAAGGTTCTCTTGAGCGTACTTCGCATGATGGCTTGCAGTGATTAAAATTTGTCATATGAATGATGATTGTGACACAACAGGTATATTGACTGGAATTCTTGTTCTGATCCTGATCGCATTGGGCATTTTCTGGTTTTGGTACAACTCAACATATGAAACAGTCCCAAATGTAGTTGGGCAGACTGTCTCCGAGGCCCAAGAGACGATCCACAAATCTGATTACGAACATGGCGATAATCTGAAAGACTATATGGAATGCGATTTCTCCGATATCCCGAACATGGGTTCCGCAGACTGCACTATGTTGAGCTGGTCCATCAGCTTGGATGACACCCGACTTACTGTTGTGAAGCAAAATCCATCTCCCGGGAGACATCGTACTAAGGATACCGCGCGTATGACCGTGACGGTTAAACCGACCAAGGAGTACGGGCAAGAATTACAGGTCAAGTATCAAGAAGCACAAGAAGAAGAACAGCAACGGCAGAAGGAGCTGGCCGAATACCGAAGACAAAATGCCAATGACAAAGCGGCACGCGATCTTAATGACAAAATTAGTCCCTATAATGACCCGTTGGTTTCAGAGAAACTGCAAGTCATTAACAACACAGGCTACCAAGCAGTATACATGAATAGTTCATCCTCGGGCTCTCTCGAGAAAATTGACTTGAGTTATGATGTGACCGACAAGGTGCTTGAGAATCCCGGCGGTTGGTATATTTCCGATTACATTCGAGATGCGGACCAAGCCAATCGTAAGGTATGGATTGCCGTAGCCACGGTTTCTTCAAGGCAAACGGATACTGCGACCGAGACTCCAACGACGGAACCTTCGGGCAAGTCATACTACCGCAACTGCAAGGACGTGTGGAACACACTAGGACATGGCATCACCTCCGGCGATCCGGGCTATAGTTCCAAACTGGATTCGGACGGTGACGGCCGTGCCTGTGAGATACGACCGAACTACTGATCGAGGGGGTGTCGGGGGCGGACAAAACGTCGTCTCTGATGAAGCTAAGCGTCGCACCTCTACATTCCGCAACTCTTAACTTCAGAACGGGCTCATTTCGGTCATTTCCGCAGTCTTGCCGATGTGACGAAATGCTGGTTGGAATGCTCACTGTGCCGTTCCACCCGAATAGGTACTTCATAAGTCTCGTCGGATCGGAGCCACGGCTAATTTTCGGGATCATGGCACCATCCTCGATTGAAGGCCGTTTGCGGGCAGGGAACGGCCTTCGACAAAAGGCCCGGATGGCATGAAGGGAGTTTGACGGATGAATCACCATACCAAGAGGATGGTCCTGCCGATTGGAAGATCCGCTCACATGGCTACTGGACTTCCTAGCATGTCATGGAATACAGCGGATCAGACGACGACCATTAAGCCGGCTCCAGTAATCAGCACCACTAAGCCGATGGCAAGATAGGCGACTCTACCTTTGCCCGTAGCCTCCTTGAGTACAATTGCACCCGACAATGTGGACACCAACACGTTGAGTTGTGACAATACGAAAGCGTTCACCATGCCAATCATACTCATTGCAATGAGATATGTGGATGCCGCAACTGCGAAGATTAAACCAGAGCTGATGTTACGTACCGTCGCACTATCGATAATCTCCTTGTCTCTGAGGAATCCAATAAGGAACGCGGATATCAGCATGCCCAATGATTGCGGAAGGAAGCCTTGAATCTTGCTGTCCACACTCGCCATCAAGGGGAAAGCGGAATACAGCCAGTAACCGACGGTGGAGAGAATAAGAATGGCATAGTCGCGTGGCTTCGCATTCGGGGAGGCTGTCCCCTTGCCATTCGTCAAATACACGCCGGCGACGATGATGATCAATGCAACCAAGCTTATCGCAATGTCTCGCGTGCCTTTCCACTCGCTGAAGAACAGTCCTCCAATCATCGAATTCCCAATGATCTGTAGTGCGGTGGACAGTGGCATGGTCGCACTGACACCAAGATGAGTATAGCAATAATATTGCCCTGCTTGACCGAAACTCCAACAAAACCCGGATAACGCGAATAATATCCAATTGCTAGTGGAAATTTGATAACTACAAATGACATGAATCGCCGCGGCCACGAATACGATACCAATCGTCGTGCCCAATAGTTGACTGCGAAAGGTCCCCCTGCCAACCTTCTGCAACCATAACGGAAGTATACCCCAGAATATGGCGGGCAGAATACCGACAAGAATGCCCAATACAAGCCCCCTTGCTAAATGTTTGCCATCTTTACCGTAAAACAAGGGTTGTTGCGTAAACATCGCCATGACGCACCGACGTATGCGCAACAACCCCTAATATCCAATAGACTGCCTTTACAGCAGACTAAGCACATAGTCTTTGATCGCACCGTCACGAGCATTGGTCTGGAAGAGTTCCTTGAAATGTTGACCGGTGAAGGCACCCTTGACGAGTTCGGAATCAAGGTCCTGATAAATGTCCACTAGAGGACGATAGGCTTTATCACGCACGGTATCGAGGATCTTCTTATTACGTTGCTCGGGCACGATCCGCTCCTTGGGATATCCCGAGCCGGGTTGTTCAAGCCACATCTGTTCGAAGATGTACTTAAGCTGAAGTTCCTGTCCCCACCCATTCTTCAGGGCGAAGGGAATAGCCATGGCATTGCCATCGTTGATTTGGGCGAAGGTGTAGGCGTCAAGTGGATCTTCGACATGTCCGCAAATCACGCCCGGGAAACTATTCAATGCGAGCATAGCGCCTTCACCGGTGCCACAGCCGGTAACCACGAAGTCAGCAGCCCTCGTGTTCAGGAGTGCAGCGGCCAAGATGCCGGCCTGTACGTAAGTCAGTTGGGCATTGTCGTCTGCTGTGTACATGCCGTAGTTGTCCACTTGAAAACCTTTGACATCAGATACCCGTTTTAAAACCCGGTAGATAAGGCCATTCTTGGCGGCTTGGGAATTCTCATTAATTAATGCGATACGCATGATATTTATATCTTCCTTTCAGTTGTTTTGGTACTGCGATTTTGGTGGGCTGCATATTGGGAGATAAATCGTCTCACCTCGGCGAGCCTCATTGTTAGAAGTTGATACGAGTCATCGTTTGGCAGCAATGATAGGTGCGACCAAGTCGCGCGCCATACGACATGTCTTGCTGATCGCCTGCCAATCACCAGTAGCTTGGGCCTTGGCGGGTACGGGGAAGCTGCCGCCGACGGCGAACACATTCCCAAGAGCCATATATTCGGCTGCGTTAGAAAGATACACACCGCCGGTGGGTAGAAAACTCATCTCGGCGAATGGACCGGATAGGGCCTTGAGCGTTTTGACACCACCGTAAGCCGCAGCTGGGAAGAACTTCGCGTAACGCAAACCTTGGTCGTAGGCTTTCTCCACGTCCGATGGTACGGCCGTACCTGGCAGAATCGCGACATCATGTTCCAATGCCCAGTCAACGACCGACTCATCGAATGCGGGTGTAACTAAACCCTTGCAGCCTGCGTTCACTGCGGCTTCGGCCTGCTCTTTTGTGTGTACCGTGCCCGCAATTAGGATTACTCTAGGTACCTCGTCACGAATGTGCTTCATTCCTTCAATGGCATACGGACTGCGGAACGTGATCTCAGCCACCGGTATGCCACCGGCTTCAAGGGCGCGAGCCAGCGGCACGGCCTCCTCCACTGAATGCAGTGTCACAAGGGGTACCACGCCCAGTTTAGCCAACTCTGTTATCACACCATCTGTCACATTTTCTCCTTATATAAAGCACGCCGATGCGACGTGATGAACATCTCCAGTTCGTTGAATGTAGGCAGAGCCTCATTGTCGGATTCGTGTTGCGTTTGAATCGCGCCCAATGCGCAGCCGCGTTCCGTAGCCGCAGCCAGATCTTGCCCCTCAAGTAGGGCGGAGAGCACGCCAGCGGCGAACCCGTCACCGCAGCCGACTGTGTCCACCACATGATCGACCACAAATCCCGGCACGTAATGAGAACTTTTTTTATTGGCAGCCAACGCACCGCGTGGTCCATCCTTGACAACCACGGTCTTCGCACCGTTGTCCAGGAACGCCCGCGCCACACTTTCGGGTGTGTCCGCACCGAACAGTTCGTGACCCTCAGTCAAACCCGGCATCACTAAATCGGCTTGAGATGCCAGTTCACGCAACGTAGCACGCATGGTGTCTGTATCTGGCCATAATGCAGGTCGAAGGTTCGGGTCGAACGAAACAAATATGCCGTGCTGATGTGCCGCACGAACCAACGCATACGAAGCTTGGAACGTCAAATCGCTCAACGGAGGCAGAATGCCGGTCATATGCAGCACCGATACCACTTGCCAGTCAATCGACTGTATATCGATTGGTGAGAGTGCGGAGGCGGCGGAACCTGCGCGACAATAGAAGGTCACGGGGTCTCCATGTTCAACTTTGGACTTGAACATGATTCCAGTGGGACGAAATTCATCACGTCCCACCATGGAAGTGTCCAGGTCGTTGTTCCTCATAAAGCCCAGAATTCGCTCACCGAACGGGTCAAGCCCCAAACGGGTCATATACACCGGTTGTTGCCCCAGACGGCGCAAACCGACCGCCACATTCAGCTCGGCACCTGCCGTCGACGCTATGAAATCACGCACCTCGGCAAGGTCACCCTCCTCCCGTGCGCCGAACAGGGTCATCGCTTCTCCTACCAGCAGCACCTTGCCGGGATGAACACCATTGACGGCCAAGACTCCCATGTGAATCCGCCCCGATCAGGCTGGCTGCTTGCCGATATAGGCGAGGATGCCGCCGTCGACATACAGCACGTGGCCATTGACGAAATTCGAAGCGTCTGAGGCTAAAAACACTGCGGGACCCTGCAAGTCGGAGGTAGTGCCCCAACGAGCAGCCGGAGTTTTTGCAATAATGAATTGGTCGAATGGATGCCGTGAACCGTCGGCTTGGCGTTCACGCAATGGTGCCGTCTGTGGCGTGGCGATATAGCCGGGGCCGATGGCGTTGCATTGAATATTGGCTTCGCCATATTCCGAGCAGATGTTACGTGTAAGCATCTTCAGGCCGCCCTTGGCCGCCGCATACGCGGATACTGTTTCTCGACCCAACTCGCTCATCATCGAACAGATATTGATAATTTTGCCATGACCCTTCCTGATCATGCCTGGCAGCACCGCCTTGGATACAATGAACGGGCCAGTCAAATCGATGTCGACCACTTGACGCCAATCGGCTACACTCATCTCCAGCATCGGAATTCGTTTGATGATGCCGGCGTTGTTGACCAGAATATCCGGCGTAGTGCCGAAATCCTTCTCGATATCGAGAAGGAGATCATTGACGGCTTGTTCGTCGGTCACATCCGCCACATAACCATGTGCATCAATGCCCGCCTCCCTGTAGGAAGCTAAACCTTTATGCATAGCAGTCTGGCTAATTTCGTTAAACGCGATCTCCGCACCTGCGTCGGCCAGAGCCGAAGCGATGGCGAATCCAATGCCGTATGAGGCACCAGTCACCAATGCGACCTTCCCCTTGAGCGAGAAATTGTCCATAGAGAAACCAGTCATGAGATATCCTTTCAGATTGTTGTTGTAATAAATGTCAGAAATCGGCGTATCGATGTACAACGCGTGCGATCGATTCACCTTTTGTTTCTTCGAACACCACTGAAACCATGGGCCGGTATTCGTTAACGAGGTTCAACATGGTTTCGGTCTGCAGGATGCCTTCGCCGTTATTGCACGAGCGAACCTGTTCCTGCCCCTCCACGATGAGGTAATCGCGCAAGTGTACAGCCACAATGCGGTCGGCGAACAAATCAAAGCCCTTTTTGGCATAATCGACCTGATTGTGGTAGTTACCCGTGTATACCAGTGCGGTGGGGTCGAATACTATGCCGAGATACGGTGAGTCGATGTCGTCAAGCAACTGCCGTGCGCGTTCCACCGAATAAATCGGATGGTTGATACCAGGCTCGATGCCCACCATTGTGTTCATCCGTTCGCCATATGCGACCAGCCGTGCGATAACGTCTCGGGTCTCGGCATATACCTCGTCCGTGAAGTTACGTTCGTCCACGACGTTAGGTGTTTCGCGCACCGAGCCGGTTTCGCTTGCGACCACGGGCGCGCCGAAAGAGCTCGCGTTACGTAGATATGCTTCAAAACGGCGTAGCAGTAGCTCGCGTTTAACCGAATCGGGGTGGATTATGTTCATATAGCAACCGAGCACAGCTACGGACACATCGTGGCGGGCCAAAGCTCGGCGGGCGTATTGGCCCATTCCCGGGTTAATTCGCTCGCAAATCTCAGGGAACTGCACCGGCAGCGCCAATTGCACGCCATGCACCCCATATTGCTGCATTCGTACGGCCAAATCCTCGAATGTCGAGACGTTTGGCATGTCATGTCCTCGAACCGCGATATTGATCACTTCGCATCATCTCCCAATCGTTTCGAAATGAGCGGTAAATATAAAGTCGCTAGAGGTCACACCACTGAACTTCACCGGGGTGCCCACAATCCTCGCGCTGCCATTGACGAAAGTGACGGTTTCACCAGGGTCATATGCTGTGGGCTCCGTACCAGTCTCCTCATCGTGGGTGATTGTCAGTCTAGTGTTGTCGGTTTGGGCGATTATCGGGGAATCGGTACAAGCGGCCCACATCGAACCGTCGTATTTGGCGCTCCCATCAATCCGGAGTCCATCGCCAACCAGATCAACCACGCAAGCGAATGTCGTACGTGGACCATCGAAATGAACCTGCACGGTGAAACCGTCTTCGTGCAGATCGATATCAACGGTGGAATGCAGCGTCATTTTGTCGCGATGACGCTTGTCGAAGGACATCTGTGCGAAAAAACGACCTTCATAGGTCATCGGATAACGTCCATCCCGTCGAATGAATTTATCCTCAAGCGGTTGATAATAGCCACTGGTGCGGCTTTCATGGAGAGTCCAATGCATGCCGGTGCGTTGAAGTGTTGTAGGACGCAACGGTCCGATATCGAAGAAATCCGGAGCCAGCTGCAGGGTCGCAACGCCCAGCCCACGTGTACGATAATCCATTAGCGAAGCATTATTCGCCAGTCCCGAAGCCACGCGATATGTTGCATCGAAGTCGGAGCCGGCATATACGGTGGCCGTCTGAACCGGTTTCGCAGTGCTGTCGAGCCACAGTGCACGGGACATCTTCGTATCGAGGAAGTCTACGATACGCGGTTCAATATCGAGACCGTCCAATGCCGGTCTTGGCAGTGTGGCGCACACGCGGTCATCAATAAGCAACTCCGTGAGGTGACGAGCCGGGTCATCTATATCACGCTCGCTCAACTCGTAAGCGAAAGCCACTACATCGGCATCCCCTGTGATGTTGGCAAGCAGACGTGCTTGGGAAAGGAACGGTTCGGGATCATAGGATTCGAACTGGTCCTGACGACGAGATTGCACGGTTTCCAAGGTGCCGTCCGATTGCATAAGCATAGCGTTAGCTTTCAGATTCTTGTTGACAATATCAAGAAAATCCTTGCGGTGCAGACGTCGCGCCATGGCGATCAGACATGGGTTGGAGACATACGCGGCATAATTAGGGCTGCGTTCGCTATACAGACCATCCGACTGGATGTCGATGTGCTCGGCAAGCCATTGATATGCACGTTTGATGAGCCGCTGGTCATCAAACAGAACGCCGAGACCAACCAAGGCGCTGGAAATCTCCCAGCGGTGGTTTGGTGTGTGGATGCCACCGACGAGCATGGCAGGCGCAGCCTTGCGTGCAATGGACATCAATGGATCCTTGACAACGGCCATGGCTTCCGGCGAACAGCGACCAAGACCGACTAGCTCCATCGTCAGGCATAGATCATTTATGGTGAACCCACTGTCAGGTGGAGAGACCAAGTTATCTCCACCCGAGAACAGCCCCTCGTCCAACTGCAAATCGGATAGATGGATGACCAGAGCTGACAGACGATCAAGGAATTGGCCGTCGTCAGCCATCACAATACCGGGCGAGACAGCACTCAAAGCCACCACGCCTTTGATGAGTTCCATCGTGGGCCGATGGGCTAGGTTGGCGATTATGTGCTCATCGGATGTGACAGCCAACACATCAGCAGGAATCTGTCGCTTGGCAGCATCAATCACCTTCGCTTTGTAAGACGCATCTAGCATAGGAAACTCCTTTTTAAAGTCTCTATGGGCCACAAACAGCCACGAGCAGAAGGGCGTTAGCCCTTGAAACCGGCGTCGGTATCCGCGCCGACGATGTACTTTTGGCAGAAGCAGAAGATCAACACCAGAGGAACTATCGAAATCACAGATGCGGGCAACAGTACCGCCCAATTGATCTTCTCGGCGCCCACCAGTGAACGTAGTGCAACTTGAAGTGTGAACTTCTTTGAGTCGTTCAGAATCAAGAGTGGCCAGATATAGTCGTTCCAGCGCCACTGGAAGGAGAAGATTGCCAGAGTGACAATAACCGGCTTGGAGATAGGCAACATGACACGGGTGAAGATGCGTAGCTCAGAACAGCCATCCACGCGCGCTGCCTGCATCATCTCGTCGGGGACGGTAATGAAGAACTGGCGGAACATGAAGATGCCGGTTGCGGTGATAATCGACGGCACGATGATACCGGCTAGGCTGTTATACAGGCCGATATCTCGAACCACCAAGAACGAAGGAGACATGATGACCTCGGTGGGTAGCATCGTGGTCAACAGAATGCCGATGAAGAACAGACGTGTCCACCAGTAATCGTACTTAGCCAGCGCATAGCCCGTCATGGCACTGACAATGATGGTGAACACTGTGGTAAGCACCGCAACGACAGTCGTATTGGCGAAATACTGCGCGAAATTGATGCTGGTCCACGCAGACACGTATCCGGAGAAAGTCCACCTACGGGGGGAAAAGCTCAATGGCACCGCAAACAGTTCATCGGCACCTTTGAAAGATGATAAAATCAGCCAGAACAGCGGGAACGCGAAGCAAACAACCAAGAACCACAGCACGAGGGTGGATGGTGCGCTATCCCTGAACTTGGCCGCCAGCCGGCCCTTCGGCCTATCCGTTGTGTCGGCTTTGGCCGTAGTAGTAAAAGTGCTACTCATCACTTACCCTCATTTCGGTTGTTAAACCACATCTGAATCAGTGAGACGATAATCAGAATCATCAGCAGCACCATTGACGCTGCGGAAGCGTAGCCGATGCGCGAATTCGAGAAGCCGGTCTCGTAGATGTACTGCACGACCAGCCGATTCGACGTACCTGGACCGCCGTCGTTCAGAGCTTGCACCATGGCAAATTCCTTGATGCCGTTGATGGTGCCCAGCAACACCACCATGAACATGGTGGGAGCGATGCCCGGCAACGTGATGGTACGGAATTTCTGCCATGCATTAGCGCCGTCAAGGGAGGCCGCTTCATACAGAGATTCTGGCACGTTTTTCAATGCGGTGATGAACAATAGCATGTTGAACGCCATGCCAGCCCACACACCGGCCAACACCAGCACCAAGAACGATAGATTTGCGTTGGTAGCCCAATGCAGTGGACTACCTCCAATGGTCTCAATCACAGAGTTAACGATTCCGAAGCCTTCGCCGAACATCCAACGCCAGATAAGACCGGTGATGATCGGGGATACCAGCCATGGCAAGAAAAACAGCACCTTGGCGATCGAAGTGCCAATGGCACGTCGATTGGTCACCAGTACCGCAGCCAACAGCGACAAACATACGTTCAACGGCACCGAGCAGATGATGTACTCAAATGTACGCAGCAACGCCGACCAAAACGCCTGATCATGAAATAGCTCGATGAAATTGTCTAGACCGACCATCTTATATTTCGGTAGGCCCTTATAGTTTGTAAAAGAATAAAATAGACCAATCGCAGCCGGCCAGATGAAGAAGATGGCATACAGTATCATCGCCGGAACTATTAGGATGAATGGCGCCGCGATGGGCTTCCTTATCCTATTTGTCTTCTTCTTGCCGCGTTGTGGTACTTCGGTGTATGTCGCAGCCATAGCAATTGCCTCCTTGCACGTTTAGCACCGATTTGGATTTAGGGATGATGGGCGCCCGTCCAGCGGCATCGCGACGGATGGCATTTTTACTAGCCCTTGGCGCCCGTTTCGTTACTTCTCGACGGTGTAATACTTGGTGAACTTGGTGTTCATGTTTTTAATCGCCGTATCAACGTCCTCTTCACCGGAGAGATACTTAACCGTTTCCTCTTTCATCGGGTCATCGCTAGGCAGCACGCTGCCCTTGAGCGCTAGTTGGAGTTGAACAGTAATCTGATGCGCAAGCACATCCTGATCGGACTTGGCGATTTCCTCTTGGAAAAGCTGCATGTCATCATTGCGCTGCGCGAACTTCGGAGAGATGCCATCAAGCGCCGACAAATAATTACCTTGCTGGCAGAACTTGGTGTAGACGTCCTTGGAATAGAACCAGTCAAGGAACTTCTTGCCTGCAGCGGAGTAGGCGACCATGTAGTTGGTTCCGACGTTGGTGGCACGGGTCGGCTGCGACGGCATCACGACAGTCTTCCATTCGAAGGAACTGATTGAAGTAACGAAGTCAGCCACCTGCCAGTTACCGGAATAATATGCTGCAACTTGACCGGACTTGAATAGTGCGGACGGATCCTCGTTAGACAGCCACACGGACTTGGGCATCACCGAATCGTCATTGATGTTTTTCAGGAATTCCAATGCGGTCTTGGCTTTGCTGTCCAAGGCCCAGCTACCGTCGGACTGCTTCTGTACGCCCTTGGAACCGAACTGGTAGAGGAAGGAACGCTCGCGATGGGTAGAAGCGTCCATCACCATGCCGTATTTGGCGCCAGTGGCAGCCTGTACTTTCTTGATCGAATCAATGAATTCATCCCAAGTCCAAGAATCGTCAGCGTTCTTCGGATAAGAAACGCCGGCTTTATCGAACAGGGAAGTATTGATGAACAGGCCGACGGCCGTCAGATCAGAAGGAATAGTGAGCACCTGACCTGCATCGTTCTTGACGATCAGGCTCTTCATGGCTTTATGCTTCGTGGCGAGATCAGACAAATTCTCAAGCTGGTCAGACCACACCGGGTCAATCTGGGGAACGCGAGCGACATCCGGCAAATCGTTCGCCTTAACGGCATTGGAGAGCTTAGTGCTGAGATCGGAGTAAGGGACTTCCATGACGTTGACCTTGACACCTTTTTCCTTCTCGTACTGCTTGGCCAGCGACTTGTAGGCGCCATTCTGATCATCGGCGAATGTCAGCGTAATCTCTTTGGCGTTGGCATCGCTCTTGTCACCTGAGCTGGAGGTGCCGCATGCAGCCATGGAGAACATCAGCGTCGCCGCGAGTGAACCACCGATGACTCGCTTGATTGCTTTGTTCATTTTTTCTACACTCCTTCGTGTCTTTGTTAATCTGTACCCATTTACTATGAAGTACAAGATTGTTGACTAATATAACACATCATTTTGAGAAAAACTATTTCCGGACGAAATAAGCTAGAATCTCTAGAGGACTTTCCAATGCGCCAGTAAGTGAAAACGGGCTCAATGGGCATGTGGCAGCGAATCTTAGACGAACGTTGTTGGGTTAAATATGAGAATATTTGTGCTAGAATTAATCTCAGAACGAGAAAAAATATCGAGATTGTAGAGGTAACGGCCACCCCCCTCTATAATGGATGGTGATTCCACTTCTACTATCATCGATATGTAAACCGCGAAGTAGCGTCACAAAGGAGTCTTATGACGAAAGTGCTCCCCACGAGTGGAGTCATACCCACTAGCAGCAGAGGCACGATCTTGGAATCGCTGTGCGCGCACGCTCCCCAGTCACGTTCCGAACTGGCAAGGCGGACGGGGCTTCCTTTACCTACCGTGCACCGTCTGTGCGCCCAACTCAAGGATGACGGTCTGATCGAAGACACTGGCGAAACGCATGATGGACCTGGCCGTCCGGTGCAACTACTTAGGTTCAACCCCCAAGCACACGCATCCGTCGCCATTAATATCCGCAGTTGTCGTATCGATGGGGCGCTGTTCGGGCTCGATGGCACAATTTTGCATGGGGAAACGATCGCCTGTGAGGAGGACGACGATCAGCATGCCGCGCCTCAGTATCTGCAGCTCTCCATCCAGCTCATTGCGTCGCTGATTGGCTGGGCCGATAACAACGGAATTGCCCATACCGGCATCGGTGTCGCGCTGCCGGGCATCGTGCGGCCAAATGGTAACATCGACGCCGCGAACGAACTTGGCTGGAACAAGACGCCGCTGCGATCCATCCTTCAAACGCAATTTGACGACATCATTATCATCGAGAACAATGCGAATGCCTTCACTTATGGCGAGTTCATCTCGATGAACAACGAGAAAAAGAACCCCGTGGTCGGCTTCATCATGCGTCCCTACGGCGTGGGCGCCGGCATCGTATCCAACGGACAGGTTCTGCATGGATTCCACGGTTCCGCTGGCGAGCTGGGATATATGCTTACCAGCAGCAGTTCGCTGACGCGTTACTATCCCACCAAAGGTAACCTTGAGGAACTGATTTATCGAATCAGTCTTAGCGGCAAGATGACGGAAGCCGATGATGGCAAAGTGCGCGAGTTACTGGATTTGGTAGCGTTGTCTATCGCCAACCTGTGCCTAGTCACCGATCCGGAAATCCTCGTCGTTGATGTCAAAGATGTTATCGATGAGAATGTGCTGATCGAGGGCATACGTAATCGTCTTATTGGGCGCATACCTAATGTGGCGGAGATCACCGCGACACAATTGGGGCAGCAGGCCACTCTGACTGGCATTGGAATGCTCACAGCACAAACGATACGTGGGAAGGTGTTCCAGTGAATAATGAAGAGTTCGTTAACACCATCTATTATGCCAGTACGCTGAGGCCACTCATCGGCGTTGACGTTGGTGGTACGAAAACCCGAGTTGACATCATGCGGAACGGTATCACGGACAGCTGGACCGCCCCGAGCGACTCATGGCGGTCCAATAGCGATGACGTGCTCGAAGATGACATGCACCGACTTGGTGAGATAATCGTCTCGCGTCTGGGGCGGTTGACGGACTGGCCCCAGGCGTGTATGCGCATGCCGGTGATTTGTGTGGGACTTCATGGCGGTGACTTCCCAGAACAGCTGATTTTGGCACATTCGCTGCTGACTGACTGTTGCCCTGGAACGGTGATGGTAGTCAATGATGCCGAGCTGCTTGGACCGGCTATCGGCATGTACGAGAGCATCAACATGGTGGTGGGCACTGGGTCGAATATCACTGGCCAGACCAGTGACCATGCAATGTTGCGAACCGGCGGTTATGGGTTTGGTTGGCTGCTGAGCGATTTCGGCAGCGCTCCTTCGTTGGCACGTGAATCCGTACGTGAATTCCTTCTTGACGCCACAATACACGGTGAAGACGTAGCCATGCGGGATGCGTTATGGTCCTTGTTGGCCGAACGATTGGATATTCGCGCTGTCACCGAACTGCCGTTGGCGATCGGAGCGCATATCAGCGAAACGGAATGGGGTGCACTTGCGCCTCTGGTGTTCACAGCGATCGATAATGGTTCACATGTGGCACGAGCCACTCTAGACTTCGCAGTTGATGTGCTCGGAGGTTCCGTCGAATTGCTGATTGCAAAAGGCGCTGTCGGCAATGCGGTTGTCGCTGCAGGAGGTGTCATCACCCACCAACCCATGATGCAGCAGTTGCTGCGCAAGCGGTTAATGCAGGTTCGTGCCAGATCATTAACATTGGACATCCTTGACCGCCCGCCAATCGACGGAGCTCTTGCGCTGGCTGCGCGGAAGTGTCTGGAACTCGCTAACTGATTATTGCCCTGCGGAACAGGTTTATCGAAAGAAGGAGGTTCACGACGAAAATGAATCAATTTACAAGCATGCAACTAGCATCTGTGATTGATATGCCTGACTACGTCTTGGACAAGTTCCATGTTTTCGAACTGCGTGGCATGTATTATCCGGATGACAACCCTGAGCTCGACTGTTTGTTACGTTCTCTGAGCGACAAGGAGACCAGCAAACAGGCACGGCGAAAACTGGTGGAATGGCTTAAATCATCGCCTGCCGACAATGCCGAGGGCTTTGGCATGCTGTATTGTATGTTGACTTGTGCGGCACGGTATTCTTACCCCTTGTATAAACAAGCGGGCATCGATGATGCGATCTTTGTTGCGACAATGAAGGATTTCACACGGTTCACGCAAGAGAGTCTATCGCGTTTTGGGAGGTATCGTTTCGACCGTGATTTCTGGATGTATCATCATCTATGTTTGTCATTGTTCCGTTTGGGGACGATGGAATATGAGTACGCTTATGACTCTTCGGAGATTCCAGAGGCATTCGGTGTCATGACTTGTATGAAGCTGCATATTCCCTCCGATGCTACGCTGAGCGTACAAGCTGTCGATCGGTCGTTGGAGATGAAGGATGACTTCCTCAGCCAGCATTTTCCGCAACGGCTATCCCTACCGATGACATGCGAAAGCTGGATGCTGGAACCTTCACTCGCACAGATTCTGCCCAAAGACAGCAGGATTCTCGCATTCCAGCGGCGTTTTAAGCTGGTGGGTGTCGAGCCATCGGAGGATTGGCGCGAATTCATCTTCAACACCAGCCCACTACCCGTCTCCGAGCTTCCAGAGCGCACAACGTTGCAGCGCAATATGAAGCGTTACCTACTCGCTGGTGGGGGCTTCGGAGACGGGCTGGGCATACTACATTGAGCCGGAATGCTGTTACGGCAAAATCGGAAATGCCAATCCTTCAATCAGACGATCTTCATATGCAACGTAGATTCGAGAATCTAGTGCGTCACCATCTCGAGCTCGGTGCACATCAGCAGGAAGGCCCCAACGCCATGTAGATCATTGACGCTAGTGGGACGAGCACAATAGAAATCGTAATCGCCCACGCCGGTACCGATACATACGTCACCTACCAGCAAATCGTACATGGTGTTGCCTTCGGCGTCCGTCATCTCCTTCCAGCGCAACGAACTGATGACCCCTTGATAGCCTTGACGGGCGGGAGTCAGATATTCGGTTGGCAGGATGCCCAGACGTACGGCCTTGCTTAGTCCCGCGACATACAGGCAGGTGCAGGAATTCTCAGGCCAGTTACCTTCGACGCCGACCTTGTCAACGATCTGCCACCAACGACCGTCCTCGTCTTGGTACTCGCATAGCGAAATTAGCAAATTGCTTACAATCCCCTCGAGGGTAGTGCGTTCGGGATGATTGGACGGCATGTAGTCGAGTTCATTGAGAATAGCCACCGGCACCCAGCCCATCGAGCGACCCCAATATTCGGGTGACAAACCCGTTTGCCGGTCAGCCCATGGCTGGGCATGTTCAGGGTCGTAGGCATGACGCCACAGGCCGGTTTTCTTGACGCGCATCTTCTTGTGCATTAACTCAACCTGACGGGTAGCTTCATCAATCAAGTCCGGACGGTTAAATTTAGCACCGTATTCGGTCATGAACGGACCGCCCATGTACAGCCCATCTAACCACATCTCGCGTGGTGCACGGTCGTTATGCCAATAACCCCCCTCGTCGTTCTTGGGATAAATGCTAATGTCGTGTGCCAGTTCGTCTAGAGCTCTTCGATAACGCTGATCCTGCGTGTGCTCCAGCAATGGAAACAGCAAAATGCCGGGCTGGATGTCATCCAAGGCGTTACGGTCGTAATTAAGCACCTTGCCACTTCTGGATACATTGGAATCGACCCAATCCTTGATGTATTGCAGATAACGCTCATCGCCATTGAGTCGGTACGACTGGTATACACCGGACAGGAACACGCCTTGATGGTAATGGAAATGTTTCACCGGTGGCAGCTCGGCACCGCGGTACTTCCGCTGCATGGTCTCGATGGCGGCCTGCGCATAGCCAAGTGGCGACTGCGGTTCATTCGCGCTCATAAATCTCCTTTGGTTCATTCACCGACTATCTCCATCAGTATTTATCATTTTGATAAATACTGATTCAACTATACTCCGATTCACAATCGATTTACTCCAGTTTTAAGTCGGAAGTCATTGAATTCTCCGTCCCGGGAAGGGTCGCACCCATGTGGGGGTCGCCTTCGCCTTTCGTCTGATGACCGCAGTCCGGCAGCGCCGCATCCGTCGGAGTCCCCAACGAGGTGCCTGAATGCGAAATATCCGACGAAGAAGGGGGGCGGGGGTACCGACGGGCAACCGCAGAGCCCTCCATGGCAAACCGACCACCACGCAACATGAATCTATTATTCTCGTACTGAGATTTATTGTGGCATAATCGGTATAGGACGGGATCAATGACGAGTCCAACAAAATGTCACCCAGATAAAAGAAAGAAGTCATTATGGCCGAAGTAATCATTGTCAAAGACCAAGAAGAAGCCGGTGCGATTTACGGTCGTGCGGTGACTGATCTAATCAAAGCCAAACCGAACGCCGTACTGGGGCTCGCCACGGGTTCGAGCCCGCTCGCTGCCTACCGGGCCCTTGCCCGGATCATCCACGATGAGCATGTGGATGTCTCTCATGTGCGTGGCTTCGCGTTGGACGAGTACCTCGGCATTCCCTTGGACCATCCGCAGTCCTACCATTCGACCATTCACCGCACCGTTGTGGAGCCTCTAGGAATGGACCCGAATCTGGTGCATGTACCGGGGGATGCGCTGGATGGTGCGCCACTGTCCAACGGCGAACGCATCGCCCAGGCCGGACCGGCCTACGACAGAGCCATCGAGAAGGCCGGTGGCATCGACATACAGATTCTCGGCATCGGCACTGATGGCCATGTCGGGTTCAACGAACCTGGTTCGTCACTCGCTTCAGGTACTCGTGTCAAGACGTTGGCGGAACAAACTAGGATCGACAACGCGCGATTCTTTGACGACGATATCGACAAGGTACCAATCCATTGCATTACCCAAGGTATCGGCACGATTCTTAGGGCCCATCACTTGGTGCTTCTTGCCTTCGGATTAGGTAAGGCCAAGGCGGTCGCCGAAACCGTTGAGGGTGGTGTGGGCGCCTTCTGTCCAGCCAGCGCACTGCAGTTGCATCCGCATGCAACCATCATTGTCGATGAGGCTGCCGCCTCCCGCCTGTGCCACAAGGACTATTACCGATACGTCTACTCGCACAAGCCACAATGGCAAGGAATCTGAGGATGTTGCGTATATCTTCGTCGAGTTATAGTCAATGAAGAAGAAAAGGCCACCCGGTTTTAATAGAACAGTGCGGCATCTTGCTCAGGATCGGGAGTCATTGAATTCTCCGTCCCGGGAAGGCTCGCACCCATGTGGAGGTCGCCTTCGCCTTTCGTCTGATGACCGCAGTCCGGCAGCGCCGCATCCGTCGGAGTCCCCAACGAGGTGCCTGAATGCGAAATATCCGACGAAGAAGGGGGGCGGGGATACCGACGGGCAACCGCAGGGCCCTCCATGGCAAACCGACCACCACGCAACATGAATCTGGACCGTGGCTCTGCGGAGAGAATGGGATGAAATGAAGTAACAGGGAGTATGTCGCAGCTCAAATTATGGCGTCACTAGAGGGGAGTCCAACGGCATTTGCTGTAAAGAACGGGAAAAAAATAGATGCCAATGGAGTTAAGAGTCATTATTGGGTGGTGACTGGTGGGGGTGGCGTTATTTTTGCCGCTGGAACTTCAGATGATGAATTTGAGACTGCCTGTAAATCGTCAGGAATTAATCCGGCAAGAGCGATTGACGCAAGTGGAAAAAACATCACGCCAGGGTACATCGATATTCACGCTCATGGTGCTTGGGGGAGAAGTTTTGACGATGGGGTTCGAAGCATTGATATGGCGCGTGCGGGACATGCAGTGCATGGTACGACAAGGCAGGTGCTTTCGCTAATTACAAATCCAATCGACGTACAGTGTGAAAATCTGAATTTCATTCGCGTGAAGATGCGCGAACGTCCAGATATTCTGGGTGCACATCTTGAAGGACCTTTTTTAGCCATGTCCAAGAGAGGAGCACATAATCCAGCATGTCTTAAAGATCCTGAGTCTCCGGTTGTGAATCGGCTTCTTGATGCTGCCGGCGGATGCCTACGACAGATCACAATTGCTCCCGAGCTGCCGCACGGCCTTGGGGCTATTCGTCGTTTCGCAGAGGCTGGAGTCGTACCTGCGGTTGGGCATTGTGATGCAGATTATGGGATGGCACACCGTGCTTTCGATGAAGGTGCACGAATACTAACCCACATGTTCAATGCAATGAACGGTCCTCATCATCGCAATCCAGGTCCGATTCCGGCCGCACTTGAAGATTCTCGGGTCACTATTGAACTAATATGCGATGGATTTCATGTACAAGATCCTATACTGCAACTTAGCCTTCGTCTTGCACCGCATCGAATTGCTTTCGTTACTGATGCTATGGCTGCAGCGGACTGCCCGGACGGTTCGTACAAGCTTGGAGCGTTGGATGTCGATGTAGTTGATGGGCATGCATGTCTCAAGTCAAATGGGACCATTGCTGGATCTACCTTAACTATCGAACATGCAGTTCAACGAAACATATTTGATCTGGGACGCCCCTCAGCAGAGGTTATCGAATCTGCGACGCTAACCCCTGCGCATGCTCTCGGTCTTGATATCCCCAATCCCATTACCGGAGCTCCCCTTGGCCTAATCGCTCCCGGCCGCGCAGCGGATATACTAATCACGAATCCAAGCGACTGGTCCGTGGAACATGCATGGTGTGCTGGAAGACAAATCAAATAGTGTCTCATGGTAAGTAAGACTCCTATACATGCTGTCATGCATCGTGGTGATGAAATCAATGATGAATTCGAAGGCACCATTATCCCCTAAAAAATGAGAGGAGCCCTTCAGGGATGCGGTATTCAAAAGGCCTTTCAAAATCTCATCCGATTGATCCTCACAGTGTCCACGTTATTAAGTTCATCGGTCCCGCAGACGGAGGCGTATAACGGTGGTCCAGATGATCGGTTTCTCACGGGGCCTCAACAACGTTGTCGGCGTGGAATTTTCTCGCACAAGATCATCGATATTCGTGATGCGCATCATTATTCCAAACCCAGTTTCATGTTGAGCACAACACAATCCCATCATAAATGCGATGAGCCGCTTTCTCATTGTCCGATAAATTTTCGACGCCATTTACAGATGTCTTGGCAAAGACCTTCACGACCTCAATCTGCTTAGGAACAATCTTCGAGCTCCTTGTGAAACCAAGGTTTAACATATTCGAATCACTGGATTTCGGTTCTTTCCATGAGCTCGGACACCTTGTTCAGAAGTTCGGAACATTCGCGTATGGCCTTGGCCGTCGCTTCTTCATCGTTTTTCGTCGCATCCATATCACGGTTGACGTTTCGCGCGATCTGGTTGACGTTATGTCCGATATGCCATATCTCACTCCTGATATCCTCAAGTTTCCTGATGATGGGTCGTGATTCACATTCCCGTCGGAATGACTCGAGATCACGACCTGTCTCATGCGCCTCGATCAGATAGCGTGAGACGCTTACACCTTTCTCCTCGGCTGCGGTCCTGATCTCCTTGAATTCCCGTTCGGACACCCTGATGTGTACCTGCCGCCCGCGGGTCTGGCCTGTCCTCTTCGGACGTTTTCTTTTGGAGCCGTTGTTCGTCAATGTTCATCCTTGCTGGTCGCTATGCCGTCCTGATGACGTGCGAAAAGACCGTTCCTCTTCCGTCCAAAGGCTTTCGGCACTCGGGTCCATGTCCACCGCCATCGGGCGGTGGAGGGCGGTTTCGGATTGTGTACACGATCCGTATAACTTGCTACACCTATTTTTCCAACCGATTGGTTGCCGATCGGCACGACGCTCGGTATGCCGATCGGCGGGCTTTTGGTATGACGTTCAGCATGACGATTGGAATATATTCGTATAGCGTTTGGTATGGCGAACGGTATGGCATGTAGGGACGGTTCATTGGCCGGTTTTGAGCTTGCGGAGCATCCGCCGCGCCTCGTCATCCACCGTCTTGTTCGTGAGGTTCTCCGGTATCGGCCAGTCAAGGTTCTCCGCGATGGCAATCTGCTTCCTGAGGATCCGCGCTGCGTAGGCTCCCTGCGTCAGGCCTCGCTTCGCGGCGGCGAGGATGACGACCTCGTATTCCGCGTCGGTGAGGAAGATGTCATGGTAGGTCTCCCCGCTCCTTCGTCCGGCCAGTGTCCCGTCCGGCAGTTCCGGATGCATCATGTCATGCAGCTCCTCCTTCGCGGCGATGCCGCTGTAGAGGTCGCCGACGTCCTGGGGGATCAGGAACCACCGTTCGACCAGTGCCACCTGATAGCCGGCCTTCCGGCTCTCCTGCCTCAATTTCCGATATGCCTCATCGCCGATCCGTACGATCAGACGGTGTGGGAACGCCTTGAACCCCATTCTTTTCTCCTTTCGATGTCCCTGGTTCGTCCTGTCGGCCGGGCCGGCGGGACCGGATGTCCGGAATGTGGATTTCCATTTTTTGGAAAATCGTCTTCCGTTTTCCGGAAAAGGGAAATCCGGGAAACGGAAAGCGATGTCCCATATTCGGTTTTGGTTCGGCGGGCCGGTCGTATCCGATTCTGGCCCCGACGCCGCGGCATGATGGTGCACGGTGTCTACCGGTTGATGCCGATCGGCGGTTTTTCCATGATCCCCGCCGTCCGGATTGGGTCACGTTCTTTGCGTCCGTGGGACGACGCCACCGGAATTCGGCCTTGCCCGTGCCGGTTCGCGGGCCGATGTCGGATGACCAACGGTCCATGCCGGTCCTGGTCACGGGATCGTTCATCGTTCCGCTTCGGTGTTCCGGAGCATGGGGTTCACATCATGGTCGGATGAAACCGAGCAGCGGGGCGAACACGGCGGCGAGTCCGAGCAGGGCGATGAGGGCGAACGCTACGCCGAGCACGTATGCGATGATGCCGATGATGGTCCTTCCCGCGACGCCTCCGCCGGTCTCCACCATCATCGGATCGCGCATCCTCTTCGCGACGATCGCGCACACGCCGGCCATGGTGACCGCGGCGAGCACGAGCACGACCTGCAATCCGCCGTTCAGATGCACGGTCCAGTTCCACAGTCCCACGAGCAGGCCCATGATGCCTGCGAGAAGATTCTCCATCCTGTTTCCTTCCTTCGCATGGTGTTGATGGATTTCGGTTCCATCCTTCCCGCCATCGCGGCCCGCGACGGTGCACCGCGTCTACAAGTCGAAAACCTGTAGACGCGGTGCACCGCGGGAGGCGGTTTCCCGGATCATCCTTGCATCGGGAAACCGATACCGCATATGAAGGAGTGCATTTTGGTCAGCAACAACATGGTGCGTGACGCGAAGCGCGACGTTTCGAGGGCCCTGCGCGAATCGCAACGGGACCGTCTGGCCGCCCTCGACGCGTTCGCCCAAGGTATGATGGAGCTCAAGACCCTCCGGGCGAAGGTGAAGGAGCTGGAGGCCCATGTAGACGGTCCGTTGCGCGCAGCCGCGAAGGAGGCGGGCAACACCGCATCCGACATCAGGAACGCGGAACGGATCGTGAACGGATTCGACCTCAAGGAGGAGTCCGGACGCGATGGGGCGGAAGCCGTCATGGACGGATCCGGCACGGCCGGTCCGGAGTGGCAGGAATCGACGGAAGGTGAGTGATGTCGAATAGCAGGGAACCCCGTCCGCTGCCGCGGCCGGTCAGATGGGTCGCCATGTTCATGGCCTTCGTGTTCGTCATCTCCCTTGGCGTCATCATCACCCATGTCAACAGGTCGGATGCCGGCCGGCAGGATCGGTCCTCATCGTCCGATGCCGGCACGAAGGCGGGCGACACGGGGTCACGTCGTGGTTCCGGTGGATACCGTGGCCTGAAGGCCGCGGGAATCCCCGTGCCCGGTGACTGGTCCCGCCAGTCGCTGGTCTCCGCCACCAGGACCGGAGGCGAGTCGTCCGACGTCGGCCAGGCTCCCGTCGGAGGCAGGGGCGGGCCGGTCGACGTCGCGCTCGACACGGTGGACGCCATCCTCGACCCGACGCCGTCCGACGAGGAATGGAACCAAACCATGCAGAACCTCTTCCAGCCGGACATCGCCGGCGCGTCGCACGGGCCGGGCAACATGGCCCGATACTGGTGGAGGCAACGCCGGTTCAATGCGGACAAACTGTGTACCGGCGTCTCGAAGGACATGCTCCTCATCCAATCCTATGATTGCTCGACGGACCACAGGTTCCAGGGCAAGAGCGAGGAGACGATCAAGGACACGCAATACTGGGATCCCGCCTCCGCGTTCTTCGACGTCCCGCAGTCGATAGGCGAGCACGTCACTTCGTCGACCGACCCGCAGACGGTGATCTCACGCTACTATGATGCCGTCGCCATACCCATGGATGACGGCGTCTGGTATGTGACGGTCGACTGTCCGGCGATGGCGGACCAGCCCTTCCTCGACAAGAACGGCGACGAGATGCAGGCCTCCTCCGCGGCCGACATGCCGGACGGGACGAAATTCTGGATATCATCGGTCTCGAGCGTGGGCGTGGGCACCAATCAGAGACCATGCCAGCCCGTCGAGATCACCGTCGCCGGTCAGACACCGTTCTGGTATATCGGCACGAACGACGGCGACTGACATGACATGGAAACATCCGGCATCCGCCCGCCATCGGCGGATGCTTTCCTTCGCCGCGGCCCTCTGCGTGGTCATGACGACGGGCGCGTGCAATCCGCTTGATGTGCTGCGCTTCCTCGCCGGATGCAAGGACGCCTCGTCCTCCTCCTCGTCGTCCACGGTCGCGTCCGCCGCGGCGGGCGACTGGACGGGGAACGTCGGCAAGTCCGAGGGCGAGGTCAAGAGGATGTGGCCCGCCTCCGTCTCGCCCTGCTCCGGCTACAACGTCGTGTACGGCGGTTCGGGCCTGCAATGCACCTGGTGGGCGTGCATGAGGCAGAGGGCCCTCGGGCATGATCTCGGCCAGGGCTCCTGGGGCAACGGAGGCGATTGGGGCGCGTCCGCCAGGGCCCATGGCTGGAAGCAGGGCGCCAGGGCCGGCGGCATCGTCTCCTTCTCTCCCGGATCGTCCGTCAGTTACATCGGCGGCGGAAGCTGGACCGCGGACGGCTTGTACGGGCACGTCGCGGTCGTCGAGCAGGTCGACGGTGACAGCGTGCACATCAGCGAGGGCGGCAGCGGGTTCAGGAACGGCCACGGCGTGGTCGTCATCCATTCCGGCGTCATCAGCGCGCAGAGTCCCGGGGTGACCTTCTGGTATCCGGACGACGGCTCTTCCACCGGAACCACGGCCACGTCGTCCGATGGCGGCGGCACGTCATCCTCATCCTCGTCCGCGACGTCGACGAAATGGACATGCGCCGCCTCGTCCGACGGTTCGACCTCCGACGGGAGCGTGAACGTGGAATACACGGGCGACGGCTGGCACGCGAAGCCCGAGGACGCGAAGGGCATCGCTAGGCAGATGATCGCCAGCGGCTACAAGGAGTGGGACAACGACACCGACTGGCAGGCGCTCGTGTGGATTTGGGAGCACGAATCCGGCTGGCGGTGGAACGCCACGAACCCCACGTCGGGCGCGTACGGCATCCCGCAATCGTATCCCGCGTCGAAGCTCGCGACGGCGGGAGGCGACTGGAAGGACAACGCGGCCACGCAGATCAAGTGGGGGCTGCGATACATCAAGTCCCGTTACGGCAGTCCCGGCAAGGCGAAGGAGTTCTGGCTGAACAACAACGCCTACTGACGCCGGTCCCTCCCCGCAAGCGGATGGGCGGATACGCGTGCATGCGTATGCGCATCCGTCCATCCGCTTTTTGTGGACATCGTGTCCCGGCCCTCCCCATGGCTGCGCCCCCGCGTGCGGGGGGCGCAGTCCCGGCCGGGTTCCGGGCGTGGCGGACGTGGGGGTGCGGGGGAGCCGGTGGCTCTCCTGCCGTCGGTCGCGCGTGGTTTCGCCGTCCGGGCCGGGGTGGAGGGCGTGGCGCGCGTTGCGGGCGCGTGCCGTGTCCCTCCGTCCCTTTTTTCGTGTGGCCGGGGTTTCAGTGCCGGCGGCGTGCGGGGGTGGCGTCGTCGATTCCGTCGGTCAGCATGTCGTTGACGGCCTCCTCGTATCCGTCGTTCCATCCTTCCATGTAGGTGTCGTCGTATTCGGCCTCCCATGCGTCCCATGGGAGGGCGTCGGCCGGGTCCCGCCATCGGGTGTTGGATACCTGTATCGGCTCGCCGTCGGCCCCTTCGATGGTCCGGGGTCGGGTGAGCCATTCGATTCGCCCGTCCTGGTCGATTTTCGCGAACCTGCCTTGGCTTCCGTCGGTGAGGTCGGCCTGTCCGGTCTGCCATGCGAGTATCGCGTTGCGGCTGTCCGATGCGTAGCGTCCCTTGGCGTACCGGTGGGCGATGCCGTTGTGGGCGATGAATCCGTGTTCGCCGTCGGACAGCCGGTAGCGGAACGGGTGCGTGTTCTCCTCGGTCGTGGCTCCGTGCGTGGCGAGCCGGAAGTGCATCAGGCATGGCATGTCCCTGAACGTCCTCCAGTTCTTGATGATGAACGCGAGCGTCTGGTTGTTGTCGGGATTGCGGTATCGGTGCAGGCCGGTGCCGTCGTGCCATGCGATTCCGGCCCCGTCCGGGTTGGTCTCGCTCATTCGGGCGAGTTGGCCGATGGTGGGCATGGCTCCCTTGCCGGCGGTGGCGATGACGCACATGGTCAGTCCTCCTTGCGTGCGGCGAGGCGCATCGCGGGCGTGGTCTCCGGCGTGCGCCAGGCGCTGCGGGCGCTTTCGCGCATGATGTCGGCGGTCGTGAGCCGGTAGGGTTCGTGCTCTTGGAAGTAGCGCCACATGTGGCATGCCCATTCGAGGGCGGGGCGGAGCCTGTGGGCGGTGGTCCCGTCCCATCGTGCGAAGGTGCGCAGTTCGATGGTGCCGGCGTGGTTGTCGTTCACCGCCGTGAATTTGCCCGTGTAGTCGCCGTGGGTGAGCTCGCACCAGCGGCAGTCGGTGGTGTGCCTCATGTTGAGGGCGCGCGCCTGACGGTCGGACAGTCCCCTGAGCGCCCAGTACCAGCGGCCCGGGGTCTGCCGGCTCGTGCGGCGTACGTGCATGTGCCCTCCGGCGCGGCCGGGTTCGTTGGAACGGGTGCGGATTCCGGCGATGAGGTCGCCGAGGTCGTCGAAGTCCTCGGCGGTGAGGATGCGGGTCTGGTATTCGAGTCCCTCGTCGAGGCTCAGGTCGGAACACCAGCCGGCGATGAGGCCGCTGTCCTTCATCCTGTCCATGTCGTGTCCGCCGTTGACCTCGATTTCGAGTCCGACGGTGAACATGTCCGGACGCTCGCACATGGTGCGCCATGCGGGGGAATCGGGATAGTACGGCTCCCTGCCGCCGGCGGGCAGGCAGGACTCGCAGTAGCAATCCCCCGCATCGTCCCATCGGCGGCAGCCCTGGCATAGGTATTCGTCGCAGTTCTCGCAGACGGCGTAGCAGTCGCCGCATACGGGTTCGTCGCAATCGGTGCAGTGGCGGATGCAGTCTTCGCGGATGCCGCCTCCGCAGTCCACGCACCCGTATCGGCAGTCAATGCATACGGTGGCATGGCAGTCGCCGCATTCGTACCGGCAGCCCCCGCATAGGGTCCTGCCGCAGCCGCGCGCGGGGCCGGCGTTTC